>Ga0207706_10000011_pt1 | contig 196033 bp, 174 predicted proteins | sample KBSC53metaG_FD_184318 | JGI IMG/M metagenome (GOLD analysis project Ga0207706, IMG submission 184318) | Corn rhizosphere microbial communities from Kellogg Biological Station, Michigan, USA - KBS C5-3 metaG (SPAdes) (version 2) | ecosystem: Host-associated > Plants > Roots > Rhizosphere >...
GGCAGTATCGAGACGACCAACGCCCAGGGCGCGCTATTCACCGCCCGAAACGCGTTGATCCAGGCTCGCGTTGGATATGCAACCGCCCGGGTGAGGACGTATCGGGCGCTGGGTGTCGTGGATCAACTCCAGTAACGGAATCGGATAGGAAGCTTTCTATGGCAACGCATGCAGTAGAATCGACTCTCGAGACCTCAGTCCCCGTCAGGAAACGACGGGTGCTACCGATCATAGTCGTGACAACCGCCGCGCTCGTCCTGGGAGCGTTCGCCGTCACCAAGTGGCGCTTCTCCCAAGTCCACGAGACGACAGACAATGCCCAGGTTGATGGCCACATCACGATCATCTCGCCCCGGGTTCAGGCCTTCGTCGCTCAGGTTAGGGTGGACGACAACCAGCAGGTGAAACAGGGCGACACGCTGGTCGTGCTGGACGATCGGGACCTGCGGGTGAAGGAAGCTCAAGCCAGAGCCGATCTCGCGAGCGCGCTGGCGGCAGCGGGAAACCACACCCGTGGTGGGCAAGCCCAGGCCCAGCTGGCCTGGAGCGAGGCTCAGGCTTCGAGCGCGCAGGCCAACATCGCATCTGCCGAGGCCGCCGCCCGGAAAGCCGAAGCGGACCTGGAACGGATGAAAGTGCTGGCCAATGAACGCATCGTACCGGCGCAACAACTGGACGAATCCGAGGCTGCGGCTGATGCCGCCAAGGCCAATCTCTCCGCCGCACAGAAGCAGGCCTCCGCAGCGCAGAGCCAGGTCTCGGCGTATGGTGCGGCGGTGACCGGGGCGACCGCCCGGCTGGAGAGTGCTCAGGCAGCGCTCGACAACGCGCAGCTCCAGCGGAGCTATACCGTCATTACAGCTCCCATGGCGGGGGTCGTGGCCAAGAGGAGCGTGGAGCCCGGCGCTCTGGTCAGTGTTGGCCAGGGATTAATGCAGCTGATTCCGGAAAACGACATGTGGGTCACGGCGAACCTGAAGGAGACGCAGGTCCGCGATGTAAATCCCGGCGACAAGGCCACCTTCACGGTTGACGCCTATCCTGGCCGCACCTTCTACGGTCACGTCGAAAGTCTGAGTCCGGCGACCGGTGCCAGGTTCTCCCTGCTGCCGCCCGACAACGCTACGGGGAACTTCACCAAGGTGGTGCAGCGGGTCCCGGTGCGAATTGCGGTCGATTCCGGTGCAGATGCCGAGCATCCACTTCGCCCGGGCATGTCGGTCGACGCCACGATCCAGACCAAGTAAGGACCGATGGCCACGTTTGCACTGCCCGCCCGGCAGGTCCGGCTCTCACGGGAAGAGGTTTACCGCGCCCGTTACCTCATTGCCTTTGCGGTAGTGTCGGCGAGCGTTCTCGAGCTGGTGGACACCAGCATCGTGAACGTGGCGATTCCTCACATGATGGGGAACCTTGGCGCAACGCTGGACGAGATCGCCTGGGTCAGTACCGGCTACATCGTAGCCAACGTCATCATTCTTCCGCTCACCAGTTGGCTGTCAGACCGCTTCGGCCGCCGGAACTATTACACCGGCTCGATCATCCTCTTTACCATCGCGTCGTTCCTCGCGGGCAACGCGCACACGCTCGAGGAGTTGATTGCCGCCCGGGTAGTCCAGGGCATCGGCGGTGGCGCCCTCATCTCAACGGCCCAGGCCATTCTGTTCGACGTCTTCCCGTTGAGGGAACGGGGAAAGGCCATGGCCATCTTCGGTATGGGCGTGATGGTGGGTCCGACGCTGGGACCAACCCTGGGCGGATGGATCACCGACAACTATTCCTGGCCCTGGATCTTCTACATCAACATCCCGCTCGGCATCCTCGCGGCGATGATGACCTGGCGATATGTGCCGGAGCCGGAGCACGTCAACGAGCGGGTGGATCACGTAGACTGGCTTGGCCTGGCGCTGCTGATCATCGGCATCGGCTGCCTGCAGGTGCTGCTCGAGCGCGGAGAGGCCAGGGGTTGGTTCGAATCGAATGAGATCCGGATCGAAACCCTGCTCGCCACGATTTCCCTGATCTGGTTCACCTGGCACGAGCTGACCACCGAACATCCGGTCGTAGACCTGCGCATCCTGCGCAACCGCCAGCTCGCGGCCGGCGTCGTGTTCGGGCTGATTCTTGGCTTTGCCCTCTACGCCAGCGTCTTCGCCTTGCCGGTGTTTCTCCAAACCTTGAGGGGGTACACCGCGTGGGATACGGGGAAAGTGATCCTGCCGGGCGCCATTGCCAGTGCGATCACCATGGCTGTCACCGGGCGAATTACAGGTAAGGTGGATGCACGTTATCTGATCGTCACGGGAGTGGGACTCTTCTTCTGGGCGATGTGGCTGCATTACCACTTCACGCTCGAAATCGGGATGCACGATCTCTTGCTGCCGATGATCCTCCGTGGCGTGGGCCTCGGCCTCATCTTCGTCCCGCTTACCCAGGTTGCCGTTGCCGACCTGCGTCCTCAACAGCTGGCTCAGGGGACGGGCCTCTTCAACCTCTCTCGCCAATTGGGGGGCAGCTTCGGGATCGCGGTGGCGGCGACCTTGTTGACCCGATTCACTGAGCAGAGTCGCGAAGGGTTGCGCGCACACCTGACACCGACGGAGCCTTCCACGGCTGCCTGGCTGCAATCGACAGTTGCCCGGATGCAGCAACTGGGCGGCAGCTTCCAGGAAGCCCAGTCGAGAGCATATCGCCTGCTCAATCTCCACCTCGATGCTCAGGCAGGCATGATCGCCTTCGAGAAGGTGTTCCTGATCATGGGAATCACCTTCGTGGTTGCGCTGCCGCTTCTGCTGCTCTTCCGGACCGGACGCACTCAGGGCGGGCCAGCAGCCCACTGACAACGGAAATGGGAACCGGGACGGGGGAACAGGGGTTGCCAACTGGCAGATTGAGGGCGAAATAGGCGCTCTCAATCCGCCAGCTTAACTTTCAGACTCTGTTCTCTGTTCTCTGTTCTCTGTTCTCTGTTCTCTGTTCTCTGTTCTCTGTTCTCTGTTCCCTGTTCCCTGTTTCCGCTTCTCGCCCTTGCCCGACATCCTCGACGACTTCGAATCCGACGCGACACCAGCAGCCGGAACCTTGTTGCTGGAGTTGGTCGGCCGATACCTGGAAATCACCCGCCGCGGGGAAGGCCCGGTCTCGACAGGACTCACTCCGGCTGAGCTGGCTCAACGGTTCGCTGGTCCCATGCCGCGACGTGGGCGGCCGCTGGATGAGGTGGTAGCACATCTCGAGCGCGATGTTCTTCCTCACTGCAATCGGCTCACCCATCCGATGTACCTCGGCCACCAGGTGTCGGCCCCGCTGCCGGCGGCCATCTGGACCGAGTCCCTCACCGGAGCGATCAACAATTCCCTCGCGGTTTCCGAGATGTCGCCGGCAATCACCGCGATCGAGCGTCAGTTGATTCGCTGGATGGCCGAGCTGGCTGGGTACGGTGTGGAGGCGGGAGGCACGTTTACCTCCGGCGGCACCGAGGCGACCTTCACGGCGCTCCTTGCCGCACGAGCCAGGGCGTTGCCGGACGCGTGGGAGAATGGCATCGGAAACGCCGCACCCGCCGTCGTGTATGGCGAGAACGCTCACTACGCGGTCACTCGGGCCATCGGTGAGCTTGGCATCGGACTTCGGGCCGGTGTGGTAGTCCCTAACCGTGACTTTCGCATGGATGCGGAGGCCTTGAACAGGGCACTCGAAGACCTGGCGAGGAAGGGCCGCCAGATCATGGCGGTCGTAGCTACTGCTGGCTCTACTCCCACAGGATCATTCGACGATCTGGAATCGATCGGGCAACTTTGTGAAGCCCGTGGCATCTGGCTCCACGTTGACGGTGCACACGGGGCGTCCGCCCTTCTCTCCAGCCGGCATCGGCATCGCATGAAAGGCATCGAGCGGGCGCGCTCCATTGCGTGGGATCCGCACAAGATGATGCTGCTGCCACTCTCGGCGGGGATGCTCGTAGTGCGGGAGGAGAGGGACATCGATCAGGCGTTCCTGCAGCGCGCTCCCTACCTTTTCCACGGGGCGGAGAACCAACCGGTACCGGATCAGGGTGTCCGGAGCTTTGCCTGCTCCCGGCGTGCCGATGCCCTCAAGGCCTGGGTTGCCCTGCTCCGCTACGGAGCTGACGGGATCGGAGAGCTGTATGATCGCCTGTGTAACCTGACCTCCGAACTGTACGGCCTCATCGAACAGCATCCTTCCTTCGAGACCTTTCACGCTCCCGAGAGCAACATTCTCTGCTTCCGTTTCCTGGGTGACGGTCGCTCCGATGATGCGGCGCTTGACCTCCTCAACAAGGAGCTGCGCGAGCGCTTTAATCGATCGGGGGTTGGATGGATTACCACGACCGTCCTCAACGGTCGCCGAGTGCTTCGGGTGACGATCATGAATCCCCGGACCAGAGCCGAGCATCTCCAGCGCCTCCTCGATGGCCTCTCAGCGGAGGCGGGACGGATGGCCTGACTGCTTGCCAGTCTTGGCTACGCCCCATAGCTTGGCGGCCCCAACCGTGATCCTGCCACTGTGACTTTTCAGCGCAAGCTGCTCCTCGGTACTTCGCTCATGATCCTTCCAGTGCTGCTCATCGGCCTGGAGGCGATTCGAAGCAACGCCGAGGAACGGCGCGCCCTCGAAACCCTCGGCGCCGGCCTGGGTCGCAATCGGACCTATGCCGAGCTGGAAACCGCCATGTTCAACCAGACCGAGTCGGTCTGGCGTTACCTCACCGGGATGGACAGCTCCGCACGGAACGAGTTCCGCATGGCGGGCGAGGTAGTCGATTACTGGTATGACCGCTGGCAGGGAGAGCTCAAACCGGACGAGATGGAGCTCGCGAAGAGCGTCCAGGCGATTCAGGTCCAGATCCAGGCGGTGGGAGACAGTGTTTTCCGTCTCTACGACAGCGGCCATCACGAGCTGGCCTACCGGACTGCCCAACTCGAGCTGAAGGGTCGCCTCCAACCGGCGCTCACCACGCTCAATCGGGAGATCTATCGCCGCGCGCGTGAGTTCAGCGTCCAGGCGGCCTTCGCCCGGGTGGAGGAGATTGTAGACAACGAACGTCGGGTGCTCCTCGCGATCACCGGACTGGCACTCGCTGGCGGGATGCTCATCTCGTGGCTCATCGCCCGCGGCCTGATTCGGCCCATTACCGACCTGAGTAACGCAATGACGGTCGTGGGTGGCGGCGACCTCGATCACCCGATTCGTACTCAATCCAGCGACGAGATCGGGGACCTCGCCCGTTCGTTCGCCGGGATGACGGAGAATCTGCGAAAATCCCGGGCGGAGATGGTGCGGCTCAACGGAGCGCTGATTCAATCAGAGAAGCTCGCTTCATTGGGAGAGATGGCAGCCGCGGTGGCTCACGGTCTTCGGAACCCGCTCGCAAGCTTGCGGGCATCGGCCCAACTCGCGTTGCGTCACCCCGAATCTCCCGCCGCGCGGGAACAGCTCTCCGCTATCATCCAGGAGGTCGACCGCCTGGACCGGCGGATCAGTCACCTGCTCGCTTTCTCCCGCCCGGCGCCGTTTCATCCGATGCCGGAACGGATTCCGCAGCTGGTGCTGGACATCCTCCCCGCGTTCACTGAGCGGTTGCGGACTCAGGGCGTAACTCTGGAGCAGGATCTGCCGGCGTCGCTTCCCGAGGTCCGGGTGGATCCGATGAAACTGGAACAGGTACTCGTTGAACTCGTTTCCAACGCTCTCGATGCCATGCCATCCGGCGGCCGGCTGGTCATCGCGGGGCGACTGGAGCCGTCCGGCGAGACGCCCGGCCTCGCCGTGACCGTACAAGACACCGGTTCGGGAATTCCCGAGCAGGTGCTTCCTTCCATCGGCGAGCCGTTCTTTAGCACGCGGCCCGAGGGTACCGGCCTCGGCGTGGCCACTGCACGGAGGTTCGTGGAGCAGCACGGAGGCCGTCTCGATCTGACCAGCCGAGTAGGAGAAGGAACCACCGTGACGATCTGGCTGCCCCAATGAACGGCTCTACCGTCCTCATCGTTGACGACGAGCGCAACCTCGCACGCGCGATGAAGGCATTCCTCGCCGAGCACGGCTACGAAAGCGAGGTCGCGGGTGACGCGGAGCAGGCGCTGCAGCTTCTGCCGACCATGCATCCCGACGTGGTGTTCAGCGATGTTCGGCTCCCCGGAATGAACGGTATCGAACTACTGAAGCGGATTAAGGAGTTCGACCCCGCGATCCCGGTCGTGATCATGACTGCCTTCGGTTCGATCGAGGGAGCGGTCGCGGCCGTGAAGCTGGGCGCCTTCGATTACGTGAAGAAGCCGCTGGATCTGGAGGAGCTAAAGCTCCTGGCCGACCGGGCGCGCGAAACCTCGCTCATGAAGCAGGAGCTCTCCTACCTGCGGAAGCGGGTCGCTCGCGACGTACCCTTCGCCAACGTGCTGGGCGAGTCACCCGTAATGCGCGGGGTCCTGGAGCAGGTTCGGCAGATCGCGGCCCTGGATGAGACGCCGCCGGTCCTGATCACTGGGGAAACCGGAACCGGCAAAGGGCTCGTGGCCAGGACGATTCATGCTTCGGGAAGCCGAGCGAATCGCCCTTTTATCGACGTCAATTGCACCGCCCTCCCCGCCACACTCATGGAAGCCGAGCTCTTCGGCTACGAACGCGGCGCTTTCACCGATGCCAAAGAGTCGAAGATCGGCCTGTTCGAGGCGGCCGAGGGTGGATTCCTCTTCCTCGACGAAATTGGCGACGTGGAGTTGGCACTTCAGGGCAAGCTGCTGCGCGCCATCGAAGAGCGAGTGGTGCGTCGGGTCGGCGGGATCCGGGACCGGAAGATCGACGTGCGGATCCTCGCGGCGACGAATCGGGACCTGGAACGGGATGCCGGCGGAGAGCGCTTCCGAAAGGATCTCTATTTCCGTCTGGCGGTGATTCTGATTCGCCTCCCGCCGCTCCGCGATCGGGGCAATGACATCCTGCTGCTCGCGGAGCACTATCTGCGGGAGTTCTCGGCCAAGTACGGGCGCGAGGTCCGCGGTATTGATCCCCTCGCGCGGGAGCAATTGATGGTCTATCCCTGGCCCGGGAACGTGCGCGAACTGAGTCACGTGATCGAGCGCGCGGTGCTGTGGAGCCGCGGCGGAGATCTGTCAGCGGAGCATCTTGCTCTCACTCGCCCCTCGGACCAGATCCAGGTACCCGGCTCCGAACCATCGAGCCGCCGAGCCGCTGAGCCGCCGAGTCTCGAGCAGTGGGAGCGTCAGTTACTCGAACAAGCGCTGAAAGAGGAGGGCGGGAACCAAACCAAGGCGGCACAGCGGCTGGGAATTTCCCGCGATACGCTGCGCTATCGGATCAAGAAGTATGGGTTGGGCTAGTGGGTGATCTCACCCAAAGTGGGCCATATCACCCACTTACACCCAAGTCGTAGGCCGTGGGGCAATCGCCAACATATTGGAAGACAATCACTTACGAGTTTAGGGGAGGGCGATCAAGCACGGCACGGCGTCTGCCTTACGCTAGCACAGTACTGCTGCGCTGCAGTCACAGACGTAATCTCTTTGGAGGGTACCACGATGTCTTGGACCAAGCCAGAAGCTGAAGTGGTTGCGGTCACCATGGAAGTCACCGCGTACGTCGCGACGCTTTAAGCTCGCGATGCACCGGACGGGGCTCGCGGAAGCGAGCCCCGTTTGTTTTGTATGGACCTGATTCTTCTAGGCACCGCTGCGGGCGGTGGATTCCCTCAGTGGAACTGCTGGTGCCCACCCTGCCGTGTCGCGCGAACCGATCCGGCTCGGGCCCACCCCCGCACTCAGTCCTCCGCCGCGGTATCGTCGGATGGCAAGCGATGGTTCCTGCTCAACGCTTCACCCGACGTCCGGCTCCAGCTGGGCCTCCTCAATGGTCAGGCTCCGGCCGGAATTCGGCACGTGCCAGTCGAGGGCGTCGTAGTTACCGATGCTGAACTTGACCACACACTTGGCTTGGCCTTGCTGCGGGAAGCCCGCCAGCTCCGGCTCTACGCCACCGATGCGGTGCTCGGAGTTCTCAGGGAGGATTCCCGACTGTTGCCGGTGACCGAGGCGTTTTCGGAGGTCATTGTCACCCGGCTTTCTTTGGATACCGAGGTGCCTTTGCTGTATCGTGACGGCACGCCCAGCGGCCTTGAGGTCACTGCCTTCAGCGTAGCCGGGGATCCACCTCGCTTTGCGCGGCGGGAGGAGCCGGGTCACACCATTGGACTCTTGCTGCGCGAAACCAGGTCCGGGAGCAGAGCCGCGTTTGTTCCCGGCTGTGGCGCACTCGATGAGAAGCTGCTCGGCCAGCTGCGGGGGACGGATTCGCTGTTCATCGACGGCACGTTCTGGGACGACGCCGAGCTTGTCACCCTCGGGATCAGCGATCGCTCGGCCCGACAGATGGGCCACGTGCCGGTCTCAGGAACCGGGGGGAGTCTGGCTCGCCTCCGGGATCTCCCCTGCCGAAATCGGGTCTACACGCACATCAACAATTCGAATCCGATGCTCCTGGAAGATTCGCCCGAGCGGCTCCAGGTAGAGGCCGCGGGGCTTCTGGTCGGAGACGACGGGATGAGATTTTCAATATGACGACGGTGTTCAACGAATCCAGGCTGACGACGGTCCCGCGTCCCGCCATTCCGGAGCTATCGCGACCACTTACTGCGGCGGAGCTGGAGGAGGCGCTGCGCGGGTTCCACGGCTCCTACTACGTAGAGCACCCGTTTCACAAACTCATGTATCAGGGCAAGCTCACCCCGCGCCAATTCCAGGGCTGGGCCGCCAACCGGCTGGCGTACCAGCGCGTCGTCCCCCGCAAGGACGCCGCGATTCTGTCCAATTGTCCTGATCCAGCAGTCCGCCGGGAGTGGATCCAGCGCATCATCGATCACGACGGGACCCAGGAGGGAGAAGGCGGGATCGAGTTGTGGATCAGGCTCGGGGTGGCTCTCGGGGTTCCTCGCGAAGAGATGGAGGACGAGCGCCACGTACTCCCAGCCGTCCGCCTGATCTGCGAATCCTACGTCTGGTTCTGCAAGTCGAAACCGTGGGTTCAGGCGGTTGCATCGTCTCTCACCGAGCTATTTGCCCCCAAGATTCACAATCAGCGCATCGAGGCTTTCCCAATCCATTACCCGTGGATACCGCCTGAAGCGCTCGATTATTTCAAGAGCAGGCTGGTTCAGGCGCCGCGCGATGTGAAGCATGGCCTCTCGATCGTGCAGCGGCATTGCACGACCGTGGAGACCCAGCGCCAGGCCTTCGAGGCGCTGGCGTTCAAGCTGGAAATGCTCTGGGCCATGATCGACACGATTCACAACGCGTATCGCGAAGATGACAGATAATCGTCCCATGACTCCCGATTCCCGCCCTCAGCTCTGGCGACTGGCCAGGATCGACTTCGACCGGGTACGCCGGCGTCCGGTCCTGCTGTATCCGGAGGGAGCGATGTTCATCAACGACACCGGAAAGGCAATCCTCGAGCTTTGCAACGGTGAGCGAACTGCCGGCGAGATCGCGCGAAAGCTGGGGGAACGGTACCAGAGCGAGGTCCTGAGCGACGTGATCGAATATCTCGATGGGATGGAACAACGGAACCTGGTCGTCGATCGAGCGGCGGTAGCTCCTTGACCGGACCACGCATTCTGAATCAGCCCACGACCCTGCTGGCGGAGATCACCTATCGCTGCCCGCTGCACTGCCCGTACTGCTCCAATCCTCTGGAGATGACCCGGGCCGAAGCCGAGCTTTCGACCTCGGATTGGAAGCGGGTCTTCACCGAAGCGCGAAACCTTGGCGTCCTCCAGCTCGGGTTGTCGGGTGGCGAGCCGCTGGTGCGGAAGGATCTGGAGGAGCTGGTCGCCCACGCCCGCAGCGAGGGGATGTATTCGACCCTCGTCACCTCGGGACTCGGACTTACGCGAAATCGCGCTCAGAGCCTCAAGGAAGCCGGGATCGATCACGTACAGATCTCATTTCAGGATTCCGACACCCAATCCGCCGAGCATATTGCCGGCATCCGGTCGGTGAAACAGAAGCGAGCGGCGGCGGAGCTGGTGCGGGAGCTGGATCTTGCGTTCTCGGTGAACGTGGTGCTTCACCGTCAGAACCTGGACCACCTGAACGACATCATCGAGATGGCGGCGGCGATGGGGGCGGACCGGCTGGAGCTGGCGAACACTCAGTACTATGGGTGGGCACTCAAGAACCGGGCGGCGCTGCTGCCGACCCGGGAGCAGGTCGAGGCCTCGAAAGCGGTAGCGGAGGCGGCCCTCAAGAAGTATCGGGGGAAGATGCAGATCCTCTACGTGCTGCCTGACTATTACGAGACCTACCCGAAGGCCTGCTACGGCGGGTGGGGCAACGTGTACATACTGGTCACGCCCGACGGTCGTGCCCTGCCCTGCCACGGCGCGACCCAGATTCCCTCGCTCTCGTTTGTCAACGTACGGGAGCAGCCGCTCGACTGGATCTGGCAACACTCGCCGATCTTCAATGCCTTCCGCGGTGACAGCTGGATGAAAGAGCCCTGCCGCACCTGCTCCCGGAAGAACTTGGACTTCAGCGGCTGCCGCTGTCAGGCCTTCGCGCTCACGGGAGACGCAACCAACCCCGATCCCGTCTGCACGCTCACTCCTCTACGGTCGATCATTGATGAGGCGCTGGAGCTGAACGGGAGCCGGCCCGAGTACGTGTATCGGTATATCGAGAAGGATGCGGTTGCGGAGCAGGCAGCGCCTTAAGGAAGTCGCCCATAAGCCTTAGGGCTTATGGCCTATGGCTCTCTACTTACGGTGGGCACTTCCCTCCCTCCAGCCGCTCAAGCCGTATAGTCTGCTCTACCCTCGTCTGCGCACCGTGCGGGAGCTCATCGCTGGCCGGAATTGACGCTTCGGCCTCGATCGCGCGATCCCAGCGCATCAAACCCGTCGCTGGATCCCAGAGCATCAGCCCCGTTTCCCTTTCGACCTGCTGCGCTGTGTCCGCCAACGAGTCCCCTCCGAGTCTCGAGTACAGGGTCCGGTTTCCAACCACGCGATAGCGCTGCAGATTCTTCTGGTCGGACTGGCGGCTAATAATCCATCCCGTCGAGTCCTGCCAGCGTTGTCCCACAACCAGTGAGGTACCCGGCACCGGGGGAAACAGATCGTCGAGCGCCGCGGTGAGGTTGGTAATCTCGGCGATCTCACCGGGAACGAAGGGGGCATCAATCCGGTAATACCGGCCTTCAGGGTGGAGCAGGCCGAGGAACCGGCCGCCGATGACCCCGTCGGTATCGACCGAACGCTTGCCAGTCGGCTCGGAGCGCCACACCATCAGGGAGTCGAACCAGCTCTCGACCAGCACGCCGCCCGCGGTATCGCGGGCAGTCACGACAAGAAGCCCGTTTCGCCCGCTGTTCTGTCGTAGCCCCCGGTTTCCGCTCTCGAGGCGGAGGCTGGTCTCCACCGACTGGTGGAACCGCGCACACGCGAGGTCGGCGGTGCGGTAACGGATCGGCAGTGCCTGAGCCGATCCAGACGCAGGCATGGCCAGCAGGGCCACAATCGCAGGTAGTGCGGCAATCACCTTCATGAGGACAATATGGCACCGGCCTCCCGCCTCTGTCGGACCCTGACTCACGCACTGACCTTGCTCCCCTTGCTCGTCGGGCCCGGAGCGGCACAGACCCCGACCCTGATTCATGCCGGCCGATTGATCGACGGTGAGTCGGATCAGGTGCGGACGGACCAGGGGATTCTGGTTGAAGGCGAGCGGATTTCGAAGGTTGGATCCTGGAGTGAAGTGTCAGCGGCCGCCGCAGGAGCAACCGTAGTTGACCTGACCGGAATGACGGTGCTTCCAGGGATGATCGACAATCACACTCACATCCTGCTGCAGGGGGATATCACCGCCCAGGACTACGACGATCAACTGCTCAAGGAGTCGATACCCTACCGCACGATCCGGGCGACCGCCGCGGTTCGCACCGCGCTCATGAATGGTTACACCACCATGCGGGACCTCGAGACCGAGGGCGCGATGTACGCCGACGTGGACGTGAAGACCGCCATCAACCGCGGGATCATCCCCGGTCCCCGGTTGTTCGTCGTCACCCGGGCGATGGCGCCAACCGGCATGTACCCGCTCAACGGGTATTCCTGGGAATTGCGCGTACCAGAAGGCGTCCAGATCGTGGATGGACCCGACAATGTGCGCAGAGCGGTCCGGGAACAGGTCAAGTACGGCGCCGATTGGATCAAGTTCTACGCCGACCGCCGCTACTACCTTGGTGACGACGGGAAGCTGCACAGCTGGGTGAATTTCACCGACGAGGAAATGAAGGCGCTGGTGGACGAATCACACCGCCTGGGCCGCAAAGTCGCCGCGCATGCGATCGGATGGGATGGAATCGACGCGGCGCTCCGCGCCGGGGTCAACAGTATCGAGCACGGCGACGGCCTCACACCCGAGCTGGTGGACCGGATGATCAAGCAGAAGGTCTATTGGTGCCCGACGATCTTCGTCGGCGCGTACGTCGCGGAGGGCCGAGGCGGGATCTGGCCGAAGATGGTGGAGCTGGAAAAGGCCGCCTTCGGCATGGCGCTCCGTCGCGGCCTGCTCCCATACATCTCCTATGGCACCGATGCGGGCGGCTACGCCTGGGACCAGAACCAGGCCCAGGAGCTGGATTATATGGTACGCTACGGGATGACACCGATGCAGGCGATAAAGTCGACCACGACAGTGGCCGCGAGGTTGCTGGATCAGAGCGCTAACCTGGGCACCGTTTCGGCGGGACGGTACGCCGACCTGATTGCCGTGGAGAAGGATCCGCTGGCCGACATCACAGAGCTGCAGCGGGTGCAGTTCGTGATGAAGGGAGGAGTGATCTACAAAGGCGGGAAGTAAGGACCCGGAGATGGCCGGGATACCCCGGCCATCTCAGTTGCGCAGCCCGTTGTCGCTCACATACCGAATCAGGTCCGCATTCGACATCATCTGCATTTTCTCCAGAATGCGGGAGCGATAGGTACTCACCGTCTTGGCGCTCAAGCCCAGCCGCTCAGCCAGGACTTTCACACTCAGGCCGGTACCGAGGCCCCGTAGCACCTCGTACTCGCGGTCCGAGAGCCTTTCGTGCAATACGGTGCTCGCCCCGGCCTCGAGGCCCGTGGCCAGCCTTTCGGCGAGCGCCGCGCTCACGTACTTCCCTCCCCGGTACACCTTGCGGATGGCTTCTATCAACTGCTCCGGGGAGTGGTCTTTGGTGAGATACCCGGCCGCGCCGGCGCGAAGGGCGCGGACCGCCCACTGGTCCTCCGGGTGCACGCTGAGCACCAGGACTTTGACCGAGGGATGCTCCTTCCGCACCATCTGCAACACCTCGATGAAGCTGGGCCCCGGCATCGAGACGTCGAGCAGGATCACGTCGGTCGGCGTTTCTGTCACCCGCTGCAGCACCTCGCCGGCTGACGCCGCCTCTCCCACCACCGTGATGCCGGGGTGGTCCGCGGCAATTCGCCGAAGGCCTGCGCGCACAATGGGATGATCATCCGCGATCAATAGACGAATCATGCAACCGCCTCCTGTGTTTCAAGTACCCGCGAGGGAATCCGCACTTCGACTCTGGTCCCCTCTCCCGGCTGTCCTGCTATCTCGAGTACGCCGCCGCAGGCGATCGCTCGCTCGCGGATTCCGATCAGACCCAGTGAGGTTCGCCCCGCCAGCTCCACCGGAGTGATGCCTCGTCCATTGTCCGCTACCACCAGTCGCAGCTCATCCCGGGTCTGCAGCACGCCGATACGAACCTTTGTCGCGCCGGCGTGCCGGGCCACATTGGTGAGCGCCTCCTGCAGGATCCGGAAGATCGTGGTGGACCGCACGTCATCAACCGGGCTGTCATCGGACTGCAGATCGAGGTCCGTCTCGATCCCGGTGCGGCGGAAGAATTCCTGCGACTGCCACTCGATCGCCGCCACCAGGCCGAGCAGGTCGAGCACACCGGGGCGGAGCTCGGTCGCAATGCGACGAACCGAGTCCACCGTGCCATCCAATCGGGTAATGGAGTTGAGCAGCCGGTCGGAGAGATCGCTCTGGGTCCGCGGCAGGCGTCCCCGCACCCAGGAGAGGTCCATCTTCAGGCCGGTCAGAGCCTGACCCAGCTCGTCGTGTAACTCCCGCGCAATGCGGGTCCGTTCTTCTTCCCGCACGGTCTGCAACCGCGCGGCGAGGTCGCGCAGCTCCTGCCGTGAGCGGCGCATCGCTTCCTCGTTGGCCTTCGAGTCCGTCACGTCCCACACGATGTCCAGCAGGCAATCCTGGCCGCCGAGGTTGATCTTCTCGGCCCAGATCTGGTTGATCTGCCGCTCCCGGAGCCGCGTCCTCGCCTCGAACTCGTACCGGCGCACCATCCCGTCGCGCTGGAGACGATGGACCAGCTCTTCCCGGGCGACCGGTTCACGCCAGAGACCGAGGTCGTGTGCCCGCCGGCCGATCACTTCCTCGCGAGGCAGGCCCACATCACGGAGGAAGGCTTCGTTGACCTCGATGAAGCGGCCCTCCTCGAGGGTCGCGATGCTCATCGGGAGAGGAGAAGAGCGGAACGCCTTGGCGAATTTTTCCTCCGACTCCCGGAGCGCCTCTTCCTGACGAGCGCGTTCGCTGATGTTCCGCTGAATGCCGAAATGCCCGGTAATGCGGCCATCGGCATCGTAGAGACAGACGTAATCCCCCTCGATGAGCATCGGGCTTCCATCGCCCCGGCGCTCGTGGGTCACCGCATGGAGGCGGCCGGCGTCGAACAGCGCGCGCCATGCGGCACGGCCGTGGGCCTGATCGTGAGAATAGAAGTCGGCGGGGGTGAGCCCCAGTATCTCGCTCTGCTTCATCCCGTACTCGGCGATCATCGCGCCGTTCACCTTGGTGATCCGCTGATGGGTGAAGATGTAGTCGAGGAGCTTCTCCTTGTCGGCCTGATCGTTCCAGCGGATCGGCCGGTCCAGCATCATGAAGAAGAACCCGTCGAGCGACTGGGTGAAGAACGCCTCGAGCAGCTTCTGCTGCTCGCTGATCGTCGCCTCGGCGCGCAGCTGCTGCGTGAGGTCGTGGTACACCTCGTAGAACGCCACGGCCTTTCCGTCGACGGTGAGGGGCGAGCCGGTGTGCGAAACGTCGACCAGGGATCCGTCCCGCCGGCGACGGCGCATCTGCCGCCACATCCGACTCTCCGAGCTGAGCGGCCGGTCAATCCCGGTACTGGGATCGGAACCCGGCGCGCCGATCAACCGGTCAATGTCGACGCCGATTGCTTCCTGGACCGAATAACGGAACAACCTGCTGAATTCAGCGTTGGCCCGGATCAGCCGGCCATTCAGGTCCCGCAGAGTGAGCGCGTGAGGGAAGGTCTCGAAGAGCTGCTCGAGGTAGGCCTGCTGTATCCGCAGCTGTCCCACCGTTTCGCGGTAGCGCAGCAGTGTGATCCCCGCCGCGACCAGGGCGAGTGTCAGGAGTACGATAAGGAGAACCATCGCCATCGTTCCGTAAAGGACGAATCATGGTACGGGCACCGCACCGAGAGGTCAACGACAATGGGGCGGATTTAGTACCCCATTGCCGCAGACCCGGCCAGCGGCAAGTCCTGATCCGACGCAGTCTCCGAGGCGAAGGTGACATCAACGTGGACCACAATGTCCTCATGCATCTTGAGCACGCCGAGCATCTTGCTGAGCCCGCCGATCCGGTAGTCCTTCAGGTTGAGCGGGACAGTCGCCCGAACGCGAACCCCCTTCTGATCCACGGCAACCGAACCAGGAAACTCGACTTCTCGTGCTACGCCGTGAATCAGAAAGCGGCCGCGAAGGGTGACCTGGGCGGTATCTCCCGCCCAGGTTTCAGCACCGACACCCGTGAGCTCATAGCGGATCGTCGGGTACTTGTCGGTCTCCAGGGACTTGTCCATGTCCTGGTCCCGCTTGTCCTTACCGGTCCGCAGCGTCGACGCGGGGGCTTCCACCCATCCCTTCACGGACGAGAGATCAGGACCGCCCGTCATCTCCCCCGTCACTGTCGTCGTGGTACCTGTGAAGTCGCCCACCGTGGCTTGGCCGTCAAAGGAAAGCGTGCCCGACACGACCTTTCCCGAGGCAATCGGGAGCTGAGCCTCGGCCCTGCCGCTGAAGGCACCAAGCACCAGCGCGGTGACGACCCCAAACATGAGGCGGGTCTTACGGATGTTGCCGGCAGCAGTCATCTTGCCCTCGTGAACCTGGACCATCAAAGCGAGCGGGCATCGTTCGATGCCCACCCGTTCCGGGAGCAACTCTCATTCAATGATGCGCTTCGCATCCCGGCTCCGCTCCGCTACTCGATAAGGCGCAAGCAAGTTAGGGTCGGGCTCAGGCCGGCTCGATCGGGACCCCGCTGAAGGGGGAGTCGGACCGGGGTGAATTGGCTTGTAGGACCAAGGACTACAAGGAGTTGGACCCAGCGATGGGTGGGCAGAATACCCATCCTATCCTCAGACAGGGTACGCGAATGGCCCACGGACGGATCTACCGCGACGTAACCGAAACCGTCGGTAACACCCCGCTGATTGCGCTGAACCGGATCAGCGACGGACTTCCGGCACGCATCGTGGTCAAACACGAGGGGTACAACCCGTTCGATTCGGTGAAGGATCGGATCGGCAACGCGATGATCACCGACGCGATCGCCAACGGGCGGCTCAAGCCCGGCATGCTGATCGTGGAGCCGACGAGCGGAAACACCGGGATCGGCCTGGCCTACGCAGCCACCGCCTTCGGCTACCGTTGCATCTTCACGATGCCGGAAACCATGACCCTGGAACGGCGCCACATGCTGAAGGCGCTCGGCTGCAAGGTCGTGCTGACCGAAGGCCCCAAAGGTATGAAGGGCGCCATTGCACGCGCCGAGGAAATTCTCGGGCGTCTTGGCGACAAGGCGTGGATGCCGCGCCAGTTCGACAATCCGGCCAATCCCGCGATCCACTACCGGACGACCGGGCCTGAGATCTGGACCGACACCGATGGCAAAGTCGACATCTTCGTGGCCGGCGTGGGAACGGGCGGGACGATCACCGGAGCGGGGAGGTTCCTGCGGGAGAAGAAGCCGGACATTCACATCGTGGCGGTCGAACCGAACGAGAGTCCCATACTGTCCGGAGGCGCGCCGTCTCCCCACAAGCAGCAGGGGATCGGAGCCGGCTTCATCCCCGCAAACCTTGATACAGCGATCTACAACGAGGTCGTGCGGGTCACCAACGAGGATGCGATCGCGACAGCTCGACGCCTGGCGCGGGAGGAGGCGATCTTCGCCGGCATCTCCTCGGGGTCAATCACCTGGGCCGCGCTGAAGGTCGCATCGCGTCGGGAGAACACCGGGAAACTCATCGTCTCGATCGTCTGCGACTTCGGCGAGCGGTATCTGTCCAACCCGGTCTACACGGAGCTGGCGGACCCGGATTTCTCGGATGTGGAGGGAGCAGTCTCCTAACAGCGTGAGAGGTAGGAAGTGAGAAGTGAGAGGGAAAAGCGAGGCGCAGTTGATTTCTGCTTCGTCACGCTGTTCCGTCTCACTTCTTACTTCTCACTTCTCACGCTTTCTTGTTTCTACTCCTCACCCATGAAGGGGTATTTGTAGTCTTTGGGCGGGTTGAAGTTCTCCTTGATGCTCCTCGGAGAAACCCAGCGTACCAGGTTGAGAACCGAGCCCGCCTTGTCGTTGGTCCCGCTGGCCCGAGCCCCGCCGAAGGGCTGCTGGCCGACGACGGCACCGGTCGGCTTGTCGTTGATGTAGTAGTTGCCTGCTGCGTGACGCAGGGCGTGATCGGCCTCGACCAGCGCGCGCCGGTCCTGCGCGAATACGGCGCCGGTCAGACTGTACGGGCTGGTCTGGTCCACCAGAGTCAGAGTCTCCGTCCAGCGATTCTCCGGGTAGACGTGCAGGCTCAGGACCGGGCCGAAGATTTCCTCGCACATCGTGCGGTACTTGGGATCCTCCGCCTGCAGCAGGGTCGGCTCGATGAAGTAGCCTGTGTCCCCTTTGCAGCCTCCTCCCGCCAGCAGCTTCACGCCTGAATCCGTCTGCGCCCGGTCGATGTATTCCCGGATCCGGTCGAACGCCTTCTGGTCGATCACCGCACCCATGAAGTTGCGGAAGTCGGCCACATCACCCATGCGAATATCGGCGATGAGCGCCAGCAGCCGCTCCTTCACCTGGGGCCACAAGTTGGACGGCACATAGGCGCGGGAAGCGGCACTGCACTTCTGGCCTTGGTACTCGTACGCGCCGCGAACCAGGCCGACGCAAAGCGCCTCGACATCGGCACTGGGGTGGGCCAGGACAAAATCCTTGCCGCCGGTTTCTCCCACGATCCTGGGATAGGAAGCGTATTGAGGCAGGTGCTCGGAAATGGTCTTCCACAATGACTGGAAGACCTCGGTCGAACCGGTGAAATGGATTCCCGCGAAGGCGCGGTCCGCAAGTAGGAGATCGCTGATTTCGCGGGCGGGCCCGGGCACCAGATTGATGACTCCCGGCGGCAGGCCGGCTTCTTCCAGGACCTTCAGGATGTAGTAGTTGCTGAGCGAGGCCGAGGCGGCGGGCTTCCAGACCACCACGTTGCCCATGATGGCCGGCGAGGTCGGGAGGTTGCCGCCAATCGCCGTGAAGTTGAAAGGCGTGATGGCATAGACGAACCCCTCGAGCGACCGGTGATCCATCCGGTTCCAGGTCAGGGGCGCCGAGTGGGGCTGTTCCTTGTAGACCTGCTCCGCGAAGTGGACGTTGAACCGCCAAAAATCAATCAACTCACAGGCGGAGTCGATTTCCGCCTGGTAGGCAGTCTTGCTTTGGCCAATCATCGTCGCTGCGTTCACGATGGGCCGCCATGGCCCCGCCAACAGATCCGCGGCCTTGAGGAACACGGCCGCGCGATCCTCAAAGCTCCAGTTCGACCACTCACGCCACGCCTTTTGCGCCGCGCAGATGGCGCTCTTCACCTCGGCTGCACCGGCCTGGTGCACCTTGGCCAGCACCCGTTTGTGCCCATGCGGACTCACGCAGTCAATGGTGCGGCCGGTGCGAACTTCCTGACCCCCGATCACGATCGGGATTTCGATGGTCTCCCCGGCCATCTTCGCCAGGGCAGCCTTCAGCTGCGCGCGTTCAACCGAGCCGGGCGCGTAGTTCAGCACCGGCTCGTTGATTGGACGGGGGATATTGATGGTGCTACTCATGGATACGAAACCTGAGACTGGAGGGCGAGGAGATTAGCCCCCTGCCCCCGTATGCGGCAAGAGCGCTAGAATCGAGCCTGAAGCTGAGCCAGGCCGAGTCCCTTTCGCGTGCCTGGATCGCCGATTTCCCGGGAGACGTACTCCAGGGTGAGCTTTACCGCCGTTCCGTGGAGAAAGAGGTTTGCGGCGGCTGTCCAGGCCTTGTTGCGCCGCTGCAGATCGATCGCGTCCTTCGAGAAATCCTCGTACTTCCCCACCAGCTGGACCACCGGCACCACCTTCACGGCCCCGAGCGCAAACCAGCCGTGGTCGTCCTCGCCACCCAGGCTGTCACGGGACTGCGCCAGGTATTCCCCACGCAAGGTCACGACCGGTCCCTCGTAATTCGCGTCGAATCCGTAGCGGGTGCTGTCTCCGAAATACCGGGCTACGTTGACTCCCAGGGCGATCACCGGGATTGGTCGCACCACCAACCTCGTGACTCCCAGAACCGTCGAGTCGGTATTGCCTGTCACGTTCTGACCTTCTCCATTGAACACACCTGCGGACAGCGTCGCCGCCTTGAAAAAGACATACTCCCCCATCAACCCCAGATCCCGTTTGGGAGCGAGAGAATCCACCACGGTTGAGCGGTCCGCGGTCTCCAGATCGGCGAGCGAGGTGACAAACTCACGGGTGAACGGGGTCTTGAACTGGCCGGCCTGGACTCCGAGGTCATGGTGCTGCCAGCGAATGAACGCGTCCTGCAACGAGACGCTCGCCTTGCCGGTTCCCACATTACCGGTCCGGAACTCACCCTGAATCCGCCAGGTAAAGTCCGAAGCGATCGGTCCCCCGGCGGAAAGGCGCGCCCGGTTGATGGACGTAGTCACCCCCACTTCATCCTGGTAGACCATGCGGGCCTGGATGTACCCTGACAGCTTCACTCCAGCGGCCGGCGGAGCGCTCTGGGCATGGGCGGTGTGAACCGCAAAGACGGCTGCGCAGACGAACGCGCAGGCGCGAACCAGCGATGGCATGCTGTCCCTCCAGGTTTGTTGGGTCCGGCGAGTGAACTAGGAGTAGGTGCTGACGGCGGTCGCTTTGAAGCTGGCGTAGACCTGGGTTCCAACGGCCAGGCCCAATCGATCCACTGCTGCCTGGGTTACTTCGGCCACGAGAGGAGGGCGGGTCCCCAGAACGACCCGAACGCGTTCCCCGAAGGGCGGCTCCGGAACCATCTCTACCACCGGCCCGCGAAAGACATTCTGCGCGCTTCCGGCTGTGGGTGCCGCGGCGTAGAGCGTGATCTCACGAGGACTCACCGCGATGAACGGGGTCCCGCCCACCTCCGTCCCGGAAACCAGGACCGGTCCCTGGTCGGTTTCGATACGACTCAGCCCGCCGGGCTGAGGTACACTGCTCCGTCCGTGGAACAGGTTCACGCCGGTAAACGCCGCGACGTAAGACGAGCGCGGCTGACGCAGCAGCCGATCCGGAGTCCCCGATTGCACGATCCGCCCGCCATCGAGCACCGCGATACGCTGGCCAAAGACCACCGCTTCAAGAGGGTTGTGGGTGACGAAAATCGTGGTGCATGGGAGCGAGGCGAGCATCGCGCGCAGGTCTCCGCGCACCCGGGCCCTGGTCTGCACGTCGAGCGCCGCGAGCGGCTCGTCGAGCAGCAGGAGCCGGGGCTTGAGCACCATGGCGCGCGCCAGGGCGACCCGTTGCTGCTGGCCACCCGACAGTCCCAACAGACGGCGCGCGGCGAGGTCGGCCACACCAAACTGCTCCAGCGCCCTCTGGCACCGTTCAAGGATTTCCTGTTTCGGAACCCGACGAGCCCTCAGGCCGAAGGCCACGTTATCAAACACGTCCAGGTGGGGCAGCAGCGCATAGTCCTGCGGAAGCCACCCGATCTCTCGTTCCTGCGTTGGGAGATTGATCTTCCTCGCGGAATCGAACCAGGCGTGTCCCTCCATGACGATCCGGCCCGCAGTCGGTCGGGTCAGCCCTGCCAGGAGGCGGAGGACCGTGGACTTCCCCGAGCCGCTCTCTCCCACCAGGACAAGAGTCTCGCCTGGAGGGACCTCGAGCTCGAGATCGAGCGCGAAGGCACCGTACCGGATGGCGAGTTGAGCTTGTAGCAAGTCGATCCTCAGCGAACCCGGGACTGACCGTAGCGCAGCGCGAGCAGCAGCCCGAACGAGAGCAGAATCAGGAGTACTGACAGGGTAATCGCCGCGCCGAGGTCATGTTGCATTTCCACATACACCGCGAGCGGCATGGTCTGGGTCACACCGGGCAGATTACCCGCGAAGGTGATCGTCGCGCCGAATTCTCCCAACGCGCGGGCGCAGGCCATCGCGGTACCCGCCAGAACCGAAGGGAGACTCAGAGGCAACATCACCCGAAAGAACGAGTAGAACTCCCCGGCGCCGAGCGTTGCCGCGACTTCGCGATAGCGGTGCTCCACCGTCGTGAACCCCGCGCGCACCGGCCCGAGGAAGAAGGGAGCCGCCATGAAGGCCTGCGCCATGACCACCGCTGCAGTAGTAAACGGTAGTGACACACCCCACACGCCGAGCGACTTCCCGAGCAGTCCGGCTCGGCCGAAAGTGAGCAACAGAATGAGCCCCGCCACGGTGGGCGGTATGACCATTGGAAGATCGAACAGGACCTCGACGATTCGTTTCCCGGGAAATTGGCGGCTTGCCATGAGGTAGGCTGCTGGGAGTCCAAGAAGCAGGACGAGAACGGTGGCGAGCAGGCTGGTTTCGAGACTCAGCAGAAGCGCCTGCCGGATCTCCGGCCGGCCCAGGCGAGTAAGGAGTTCACCGGGGGAAGTGCGGACCAAGAGTGAAACGACAGGCAGTACGAGAAGGAAACCCAGTCCACCGACTGCAAGCCCGACGAAAGTTCGGACGGCAATGGTGCGTAGCAGCTTCATTGAGAGGGCTGGACCGCCGGTTGCACCGCCATGAAACCCGCCTTTTTCAACGACTCCTGCCCTGTGGCCGATTCCACCAGCTCGACAAACGCCTTGGCCAGTACGGGGGAAGCCGCTCCGCGGACCACCGCGATAGGATAGGACGCGATGACATTGGCCGCTTCGGGAATCTCGAGTGTGGTAAGTTGGGAAGCGACCGATCCGGTAGCATCAGAGCGGTAGACCACTCCCGCGTCGGCCTCGCCAAGCTGCACCTTCGCAACGATCCCCTTCACGTTCTCCTCGTAGCTCGCAACGTTGGCCAGCGCTTGTTGGCCGTACTTCGCGCCGAAACCCGGCTGGGACGAGAGCTTGTCGAGCATCTGTCGGGTATACCGACCGACCGGCACCACATCGGCGGCGATCACCAGCTTCACGCCGGCGCGGGCAAGATCCTGCAGCCGTTTGATGCCGGAGGGGTTTGCCACTGGTACGATCACGACCAGCTCGTTACGGGCAAATACAACCGGCTCGCCTTCGACCAGTCCACTGTCATTCGCGGTCTCCATCCACCGCTCGTCCGCCGAGGCGAAAACGTCAGCCTTGGCACCTTGTTGGATCTGGAGGACCAGCTGCTGGGAGCCGGTGAAGTTGAACCGAATAGTGGTTCCGGGATGAGCGGCTTCGAAGTTCTTGCCGAGGCGGGTGAACGGTTCGGTGAGCGAGGCGGCTGCGAACACAGTCAGCGTCGTGGTTCGCTGTGCTGCACTTCTCGAGGACGAGCCGACTAGTACCGAGATCGCCGAAACAATCGTGACGACAGACCTGCTGCGTTTCATTTCCCGATCATGACCTCAGTGGACTTGATCACCGCGAATACTTGATCGCCAACCTTGAGACCCATCCGTTCGACCGAACTCCGGGTGATGATCGAAACCAGCTCCTGATCGCCGATAGCTAGACGGATCTCTGCCATGACTCCATCAACCTGGAGCGAAAGAATCCGACCGCGCAGCCGGTTCCTCGCACTCAGATCCTGAACCGCTGCTGGCGCGCTCGGGCTCGGGGTTCCGAGCAGCGCTTCGATCCTGGCGCGTGAAAAGAGCCATTTGCGGCCCACCCGACTCGCCGGGAGCTTGCCAGCGCGAGCCAATGTCTGCACTCGCTTCTTGTTCAGCCGGAGCAGAGCGGCGACGTCTTCCACGCTTAGTGTGTCCATATTGCCCGTTTGGTTGGCTATTATAGCCCGTTAAATGTTCTACACAAGCGCACTTAGGCCGTTCTGGGCAAGTCGTCCAGCCAATCGGGCGAGAGATTTCGCCAATCACGGTTCCCTGTTGAAACGTATAAGCCTAACGTCTTTGGCCCCATCGCAGTCCCTGAGATGTGGCCTCCGCACCGCAAAAGCAATCGTGATCGGGGCCCGCAAGGGGGGCTGGACAGGGGGTGGGGGGGGTGGGCTAGACTGGCTTACGATCTCTGCTCAGCAGGGAGCGTGTTTGCATCCTCCGACCGAGCGGAGGGTCCACTCCTCACAGCTGACTCTCTCCTTGAGCTGTGGGGCCCCCAGTAGCGGGGGGGGCGAGGCCCAGCTTCCTGACAGGCTTCTCGGGCTGTCACGGAGGGGCCAGACCGAGTCCCGCACCAACAATGAAAAGAGGAGTTTGTGAACGTCCTGGTGTTGGGTGCCGGCGCGGTGGGGACCGTGTCCGCCCTGAAATTCGCGCAGCATCCCATGGTGACCCGGCTGGTCATCGCGGATGCTGTCCCTGGCCGAGCCCAGTTGCTCGCCGACCGCATTGGGAGCCCGCGCGTGAGCGCCATGACGCTTAACGCCGGGAACTGTAGTGAACTCGCCCGCACCATTCGTGAAACCGGTACGACCATCCTGCTGAACGCCGCCCTTCCGGCCACTAACCTGGTCGTGATGCGCGCGTGTCTCGACGGAGGATGCGATTACCTCGATATGGCCAGTGGCGGAGCCGCCATGGATGGCACCCCGAAGCTCCCCGACCAGTTCGCCCTCGACCAGGAGTTCAAGGCCGCGGGCCGTCTGGCAATTCTGGGGATGGGGGCTGATCCGGGAACCAGTAACGTCTACGCCGCGTATGCCGCGAAGCACCTGCTCGACACAGTGACCGAGCTGCGGATACGGGACGGCGACAATTCCGTCTGCCAGGGACACGATGGATTCCTGGCCACTTTCAGTCCGTGGGTGTTCATCGACGAATGTCTCTGCGGAGCCATTTCCTGGCGCGATGGGACCTACCACCTCGAGGAAGCCCTCTCCGGTTTTGAGCCCTTCAATTTCCCGGAGCTCGGCGTTCTCAACACCTACTACGTTGACCACGAAGAGTCGCGCACCCTGCCGATGTTCATCCCCGGCCTGGCGGTGGCGGACTTCAAGCTGTGTATGGACGATGTGACCTGGCAGACCCTGCGGGTCCTGAAGCAGCTGGGCCTCTCCCGGACCGACAAGGTGCGGGTGGGAGACACCACGGTTTCACCGCGCGATGTCGTCGTAGCCCTCTTGCCCCAGCCCGGTGACCTCGCCGGAAGGATGCGGGGGAAGACCTGCGTCGGGACGCTGGCGCGTGGAATCCGAAATGGCCAGGAACGCAGCTTCTACATCTACAATGTGACCGATCACGAGAAGGTCTACGCCGAATTGGGAGTTCAGGCCACTGCCTACCAGACCGGCGTTCCTCCGGTAATCGCGGCCGAGTTGATGGCCAATGGTCGCTGGAGCGGCGTCGGGGTCATGTCTCCCGAGCAGTTCGATCCCGATCCCTTCATGACCCGCCTCGGCGCGATGGGAATGCCTTGGCACATCCGGGATGAGGACACGGGGAAGATCGATGCGGTCGAGATGGATTTCGCAGAGCCGGTAGCGGCGTAGGCAGGAGCCAATCGCTATCGGCCAGAGGCCAGTAAGGGCCCAATGACACGAAGCCCTCCGCCAGAGCGGAGGGCTTCGTGTTTTCAGGGTCTGTCCTCAGAACGCGATTGACATTGAAGCGGAAACACTTTTCGGTGTGGCCAGGAAGTGAGGTTGGCCCGCTCCGAAGAGGGTCCATTTCCCATCCATGATCATGGCACTGGTGATCCCGACGGCGGCACCGCCCAGTACATCGCTCAGCCAGTGCTTGTTGTCGTTGATGCGGGACCATCCCGTGAGAGTCGCGGCACCGTAGAGGCCGACCTGGGCCGGCCAGAAGTGCACCTCGTTACTGACCGATGCTGCAAGGGCGAAGGCCATCGCGGTATGCCCCGAAGGAAACGAAACATTGCCGGAGAAAGGCGCGAATTCATCGGGATCCGGTTCACTACTATGGTTCGGCCGCGTTCGACCGACCACATACTTGATGATACCGTTCGAAACGCCGGCCGTGACCAGCGAGCCGGTAATGCGGCCACCCGCCCGGGCGATATCGTCGTCCCCCGCGATCAGCCCCGTCAGGATGGTGCCGAGCCCCACAGTAGCATAGACCTCGGGCTGCCCCATGTGTCGGAAGACAGAGGCAATATCATCCTTCGTTTCGGTCCGGTGGGTCTGGGTGTAGTCCTGAACCGTTGCGTCCAGAAATCCGCTTGCCACGACAATGCCGGCGACCGCCGCCGCCTCGTACCATTGCACCGCGTGTGGCTCGCTGGCGGAACTCCCACTACTCGATCCCGCGGTCGCTAGCGATGCGGGGAGGGGAGGGGCCCACGATTCGAGACGTGGAGCTGCCCGCGCCACTTGAGCGATCAGCGACGCGGGCACAAAGGTGACCGCCAGGCACCATCCGATCAGGTTGCGCATAGGGGCGGAAATCTAGTACCTTCGTGGCCGGCGCGTTTCCCCTAACTCTTTGCCGAGCCTATCGATGCGTCGCACCATCCCAATCCTCCTGAGTCTCATCGTCAGCCTCGCCTGTCGCGACTACAACCTGGAGCGCCACATAGGCGGTCAGGCCGGTCTGGTTCCGGCCGATAAGTTCGCGAGCTATGGCCGCGAGCAAGCCATCGCCGTCGCCATCGGCCGGGAATTCGCCCGACCCTACAACTCCGGTCCCGAGGCGCAGGCGGAGATCGCCACCACCTACGCGCGCAACAAGTTTGGGGCGGACATCGTTGACATCACGGCCGATCCGCTCGGACATCGCCTCACGGTGACGTTCAAAAGCGGGTGGCGCACAGCCATAGTCCCGATCGACGACGGCAAGACCGGGGACGAAACCAAGGTCCCGTCCTGACCACGCTGCTTCAGGTCACCACCGCCGTTCCCTCAGCCGAGGTTGCGCGCCGTATCGCGGAGGCCGCGGTTACCGAGCGGTTTGCTGCCTGTGTTCAGATCAGCGGTCCAATTACCAGTGTCTACCGCTGGCAGGGTGCCATAGAAGAAGCTTCGGAATGGTATTGCGTGTTCAAGACCAGCACCGAGGCGTATCCCGGCCTTGAGTCTCAAATCCGGTCGCTCCATCCGTACCAGGTTCCGGAAATCATTGCCACACCGATCGTCGCTGCCACGGAAAGCTATGCCGCTTGGATTGCAAGCGAATTGCAGCCCGATCGGTGAGGAATGGGCCAGTGAGAGGTAACCTCCTCCTCACTGTTGCACCTCTACTTATTACTCCTCACACCTTACTCCTTACTCCTCACGCTTCACCCACTCCGGGGATCCCATGCCCGCTCGCCCCGATGCTCCGCTCGCGGAGTACCTCTACCTTCTTGCCGGCGACCCCGAAGATTTCGTCGCGGCCTGCGCCGACCTTCTCCCCGCCGACATCGTCGAGGCGCTGAACGACCTCCCGCCGGAGCCAGCCTCGAAGGTGGTGGGGGCTCTGCCCTTCCACATCGCGGTGGAGGTCTTCGACCAGCCCGAGTTGGAAGCTCGGGACGAAATTGTCGAGCGGCTCCCGGACGACATCGCCGCCCCGCTGGTCCAGGCGATGTCGGCGGACCAGCAGGTGCGGCTGTTCCGGAGCATCAAGGGCTCGGACCGGGCCCGGCTGGGCTACTGCCTCGACGCCCCGACCCGGGATCAGCTCAAGCTGCTCCTAAGCTACCCGCCTCAGAGCGCCGGCGGGCTGATGACCACGGAGTTTGTCGGCGTGCCTTCGACCTGGACGGCGGCCCAGGTTCGCCAGCTCGTGCACGACGTGGGCAGCGCCAAGGAAACCGTCTACGCCATCTACGTCCTGGACGAGAAGACCCAGCGGTTGCAGCAAGTCATTTCACTGCGAGAAGTGATGACGGCGGCCGACAGCACACCGGTGCGCGAGATCGGGGATACCAGAAAACCGGTTACCACCCGTCCTCTCACCGATCGCGAGGAAGTGGCACGCCTTATCGCCAAGTACAACTTGCTCGCGATCCCCGTCGTAGACGAGGCCAGTCACGTCCTCGGCATCGTCACGGTGGACGACGTCATCGACGCGCTGGTCAAGGAACAGACGGAAGACGTCCAGAAGTTTGGCGGTATGGAAGCACTGGACCAGCCCTACATGGAAATCGGTCTGGCACAGATGATCCGGAAGCGGGCCGGTTGGCTCTGCGCGCTCTTCCTGGGGGAAATGCTCACGGCCACCGCTATGGGCTATTTCGAACATGAAATTGAACGGGCTGTGGTCCTGGCGATCTTCCTGCCGCTGATCATCAGTTCAGGCGGAAATTCGGGTTCTCAGGCCACCTCCCTGATCATCCGTGCCATGGCGCTGCGCGAGGTGAATCTTCGCGATTGGTGGAGGGTCGCGGCACGGGAGATCCCCGCCGGGGTTACCCTGGGCGCGATCTTGGGAACCATCGGCTTCATTCGCATCGTGGCGTGGCAGGACTTGGGCTTCTACAACTACGGCCCGCACTACCTGCTGGTCGCAATGACAGTAGCACTGGCACTGGTGGGGGTCGTGCTTTTCGGTTCCCTGACTGGTTCCATGCTACCCTTCGTGCTCCGGCGCATCGGTTTCGATCCGGCCAGCGCCTCGGCACCCTTCGTGGCCACCCTGGTTGACGTGACCGGGCTGATCATCTTCTTCAGCGTGGCGCTGGTGGTGCTGAAAGGGACGCTGCTTTAGCGTCCCACCTCGCCCCGTCCCACCTCCTCCAGCACCACCGCGATTTCCTGAAGGCTCAGCATCAAGTCAACTCCGCCACGCAACAACGCCGCGCGGGGCATGCCGTAGACCGTGCAGCTTGCCTCACTCTCCGCGATGGTCCGGCCCCCGTGAGCCCGGATGATGCTCATCCCCTCGGCACCGTCATCCCCCATTCCGGTCAGCAGCACGCCGAGCACCTTGCCACGACGAGCGCGGTCGGCGGATTTCATGAGAACGTCCACGCTGGGAGCATGGCGGGCCTCCTGCGGCTCCGAGGAAAGCAGCACAGTGAGACTGTTGCTCAACCGAAGCTGTCGCCCGGCCGGCGCGATCAGGACCCGGCCCGGAACCAGCCGCTCGCCCTCTTTCGCTTCCGCGACCTTAAGGCGGCAGAGTGAATTGAGCCGGTCGGCGAACGGGGCCGTAAACCCGGCCGGCATATGCTGCACGATTGCCAGAGACAGCGGGAACGACGCGGGGAGGCGCTCAAGGATGTACTGCAATGCAGCGGGCCCGCCCGTGGAAGCTCCAATCACGCACAGCTCACACTGACTCAGGTCAATTGCAGGAACAGTCACCGCGGGCCGTCGAACCGCCGGCCTGGCTTCCCGGCTTCCCGGCCGCCAGGCCTTCAACCTATCCACCAGCTCGCGTCCCAGACCGTCCAAATCCATCAGGTTGATGGCGGTCTTATCGATGAAATCTGCAGCGCCGAGGGTCAGCGCTTCCAGTGTCGCCGCGGCACCTTCCCTGGTGTGGGCCGAGAGCATGATGACGTGGAGACTCGGTCGCCAACCCAGCAAGGCCCTCAAGGTGGCGAGCCCATCCATGCCATGCATGGCCACATCGAGTGTTACGACATCGGGGTTCGCGGCGGGGATTCGCTCGAGCGCCTCGTGACCGTTCGCGGCTTCGCCCACAACCTGACATTCCGGCTGGGTCGAGAGCACCCGGGTCAGCGCCTTACGGATGAACGCCGAGTCATCGACCACGAAGACCCGAATCACGAGCATTCTCCGGTTCGGCGGTAAGCCATGGTCCCATTGAGGAACAGCGGTTCGAACGTCGGCATTCTGTCTACCAGCGACTCCGAATGCCCCAGGAGCAGATAGCCGCCTGGAAGCAGGAGCCGGCTGAAATGCCCGATGAGGGAAATGAACGCGTCACCGTGGAAGTAGATCAGCATGTTCCGGCAGAGAATCACGTCGTAGCCTGCCCGTCCGAGCCCCACCGTGGGTGCGGCGAGATTGGCTTGAAAGAAATTCACGCCTTTGCGGTAGCGATCCTTGAGCTGGAACCGCTCTCCGTTCCGGATGAAGCACCGCTGTCGAACTTCGTCGTCACACACCCTGAGCGAGCCAGGTTCATAGAGCGCATTTCGTGCCTGCTCGATGCGGGCCGTGTTCAGGTCGCAGGCATCGATCTCCCAGCGGTAACCCTGAAGCTCCAGGCCACTGTCTACCAGGTTCACGACCAACGAATACGGCTCTTCACCCGAAGAACACCCCGCCGAAAGCACCCGAAGTGGGCGCGTCCGCAGGACACTCTGAAGCGGGGGAATGACCTGGTTCAGGATGAAGGCGAAGTGGTGGGGCTCGCGAAAGAAATAGGTCTCGTTATTGGTGATCCGCCGGGACAGCTCGGAGGTCTCCGCCTCCCGTGCGGGGTGGAAGCTGAGATAGTGGTAGTACTCCCGAAACGTTTGCAGGTGGAGGTCGCAGAGCCGGGAGCGGAGCCGTGCTTCGAGGATGTCGCGCCGTGCCCCTTCGAAACTGAGCCCGAATCGTTCCCGGACGAAGTCGGCGATCAGCTTCCAGTCGGCTTCGGCGACTTCACTCATGCCGGAGCGGAGGCCGCGACTTCCGGTTCTCCGCTCAGCGCGGCAAGCGCCGTACGGGCCACGACAGGTTCCAGGTCTCGCGCCAGGGCGAGCAGCAGTGACCGCCGCTCCGGAACCCGCAACCGGCCCAGCGCTCGGGCCGCCTCATTCCGAATGGCCCAATCCGGATCCTCGGCCAACGCACTGAACAATGGGAGATCACTTGGGCCGGCCAGATCGGCCAGGCCTTGGGCGGCGACCCGCCGAATTTCGACCTGAGATTCCTCCAGCCGCTGGCGCAGGAACTCCACCGTGGCCGGCGAAGCGATGTTGGCCAGAGCGGCGAGAATCTCGATTTTCTCGTGCAGCAAGGCCGAGCCATAGAGTGACTGGAGCGGACCGGCGGCCTGAGCGGCGCCCAATCGGCCCAGCGCTCGAATCACGTGATAACGCAACGAGTCATTGGTGTTAAGCAGTGCCAGCAGGGTTGCCAGCGTGCGCCCGCCCGGTCTCTTGGCCAGCAGATCCAGAACTTCGGTTTGTACCGACTCTACGGGGTCGGCCAGCGCGCGAAGCAGCACCACTTCTGCGCGGGAGCCCTCCATCTGGCCCACGACCCGGAATGCGGCGCGGCGCAGCGCGGGTGAGGCAGCGTGTGCCATTTCGAGGATCTCCGGGTCGAACGCGCGACAACCTGAGTGCTCGACTACCCGAATGGCGCGCAGCCTTACCGCCTCGTCCACGTCCGATTGAAGGAACGGAGCAAGACTCAGCTCGAGGTCCTGCGCCGGCATGTGTCCGAGTGCCGCGGCCGCGGCATCTCGTTCCTGCCCGGTGCGGTCCTGAAGCAGCTGCAACAAGTCCGGGATGGCCTCAACGGCCTTCAACGGACCGATGGCGCGGCAGGCGGCCGCGCGAATCTGCTCGCTCTCATCCCGCAGCAAGCCGAGTATACGGGACACGTCGTCGGAGGTGAGATCGCCAACCTCCAAGGCGCCTTGCCGTATTCTCACATCGGGATGGGCGAGTAAGCCTCCGAGCGTTGAGCGTAGACAACCGTGGAATCGCCGCACCAGAGGGCGCAGCCACGCGACTCCCTCACGATCTACCGCCCAACGGACGACCCAGGGATGCAACGACTCCAGCCCACCCGCCAATGCCAGCGTCGCGGCCGCGCGAACTAGCGGCCCCCCGCCCCGGGTGCCCCGGCGATCGTCGGACGCGTTGAGTGGATCGAGCGGTTCCTCTCCCGAAACCTCGCCCTGGAGCACCGCGGCGAGATAGCGCCAGATCCCATCCCGGTCGGCATCAATTCGTTGGCCCAAACGCTCGAGCAGGGGCATGCCCGGGTGGAGCGACGCCGCCAGCGCGAGAACGATTGGGCTTCGCAACTCCACCGTGTCGGACCGGAACAGCAGGGTCAGCAGTGGCTCGGCCGCTTCCGCGGCGGCGATTTTCCGTAGTGCGGTCAGAGCCGGTATGGTGACGAAGCTTTCCGGAATCAGGCCGACGAGCACCGGTGCCGCGAGCGGATCACCGATCTCACCGAGGGCGTCGGTGGCCGCCAGCTGGAGCCACGGTTCCTCGCCCAGAATCTCGATGAGTCTGGGCACCGCCTCGCGGGCCCGCACTCTTCCCAGCGCTTCGATGGTCGCCTGCACCACGTTCACTTGTTCATGCTGGAGGAGCCGCAACAGCGCCGGCCAGCATTCAATCGCCTTGATCTCACCCAGCACCTGGCAGGCGAACATCACCACGTCGGGATCCGGATCTTCGAGCATCCCGCCGACGTGCTGGATCGCGTAGGGACCCTGCCGGGTCAGGGCGGCGAGGGCGGCGTTGCGGAGAATCGCGTTGTCGGGAGATGCGACCAGCGGGGCGAGCCGCGCCGGTTCAATACACCGCGCCGCCCATGCAATCGCCACCTCTCTTACGGCCGGCGATTCGTCCTCCAGCGCGGAGAAGATCTCCGCCTCCCGCAGGGCATGATCTGCCGGAGAGGCGAGAGCGGTAAGCCGGGCAGTCAGAGCCGTAGCGGCGCGGGGCATCAGCTCTTGAAGGTCTCGACCCGCACGCGGAGCGCTTCGGATTCGCCGGCCAGATTGCGGGAGGCCGCGCCCATCTGTTCGACCGCCACCAGATTCTGGCGCGAAACCAGCGCGATGGACTCCACGGCCTTCACCACCATGTCGCCGCCGCGTTTCTGCTCGGCCACGCCTTCCGACATCTGGTGGGTCAGCTTGTTCATCTTCTGCGCGGCCGCGGTGATTTCCCGGGCCCCAGCCGCGTTCTCCTTGACCGATGCGGCAATCTGGCGGGTCAGGTTTGCCATGTTGCCCGCCATCGCGAGGACCTCGCGCGCGTTAGTCGCCTGCTCTTCGGTCGCGTGCGCCGCCTCGGTCACCAGCTGCGAGGTCTGGTCTACCGAGCCGACGATCGTTGTCAGTACCTGCTCCATCATCGTCACGGCGCCGCCGGTTTCCCGCTGCACCGTATCGATCACCTGGGCGATCTCCTGGGTTGCCTGCACCGAGCGCTCGGCCAGGCGCCGGACTTCGTCAGCCACGACCGCGAAGCCTTTTCCCGCATCGCCGGCGCGCGCCGCTTCGATCGTGGCGTTCAGCGCCAGGAGATTGGTCTGGTCCGCGATGTCCTCGATGACCTTGATGATCTTGCCGATTTCCTGGGAACGCTCTCCGATCGCAGCGATCGACTTAGTCAGCCGCTCTCCACCCAAACGGGCTTCGCTCACCGAGTGCTTGGACACCTCATCCACCTTGTGTACCCGTGACGCGATGGAGCCGACGGTATTGATCATGTCGGTCAGCGTACCGGTGACCTCCTCCACCGTCCCGAGCAGGGTGTCGCCGTTCTGGGCCGTCTGGGCCAGAACGACGCTCATCTGTTGAATCGAGGAAGAGGTTTCGTCTACGTTGGCTGCTAGCGCCTCGGCATTCTTGGCCAGCGCCTGCATCTGGGCCGCCATCTCGACCATGGTCGAGGAGGTTTCTTCAGTCGAGCTGCTCTGGGCTTCTGCGCCCTTGGTCATCTGGGTAGCAGAAGCGGAAATCTCCTCCGCCGAGGTGGCCACGGTCCGGGAAGAGGTCGTGATCTGGCCAACGACCTGCCGGAGGTTCTTGACCATCTGCCGGACGGTGTGCTCGAGCCAGCCGATCTCGTCCCGGGAAAGGCTCTTGATATCGATCGTCAGGTCGCCGTTGGACACCTGTTCCGCCGCCAGGCCCAGCCGGGTAAGCGGGTCCGCGATGAGCCGGGCGAGGAAGAGCGCGGCCAGGAGCCCTAGGATGATGCCCGACGCGACCAGGATCAGGATGAACGATCTCGAGTCCTGGTAGATCGCGTCGACCATGCCGCCGCCCTGGGCGGACAAAACGGCGGAATGCATGCGGTCGAGCTGGCGGATCGCGTAGGCTCCGACAACCCCGGTGGCCAGCAGCGCGATGGTAAAGCCCGTGAGGATTTTCCGGCGGATGGTCCAGTTCCGGATTACCTGCAGAATCTGTTCGCTCATGAGAGGAGGGGTGCTGGGGTAGACACGTTTTCGAGCAAGAGTGCCTTATCGAGCTCGATGAGGATGATGAGTCGCGGACCAACTCGCGCGACGTTGCTGACATAATCGGCGCGCTGCGAAATGATTTCATCAGGCGGCGGGACAATAGCGCTCTCGCCGATCTTCACCACTTGGGAGACCACATCCACCAGAATTCCTACCAGGCGTCCGTGGGCTTCCACGACCACGACTCGGGAGCGCGCAGTCAGCTCGGCTCGCTCCAGCCCGAAGCGGGTACGGATCTCCACCACCGGGAGAATCCTCCCCCGAAGATTCATGACGCCGCGGATGTGCGGCGGGGCCTGCGGGACCCGGGTGATTTCCGGAACCCGCACGATCTCGCGGGCCCGCGCGATGGGAATCCCGAATTCCTCACGGTCCAGGCCGAAGATGACCAGATGACGCTCGGGTTCCGCTTCCTCCGCCCGAACGGCGCCGCCCTTCTGGGCCATGTCGTCGGCAAAGGTCAGCAGGCTGTCCCGCGCGGTGAGTTTTAGTTCCTGTTTCACGTTGCTCATGAGAGACTCGGGGTGGCGGCCTCGGTGGTCCGAAGCTCAGCGAATCGTGCCGTGTCGAGAATGCAGGCTATCCGACCGTCGCCCAGGATCGTGGCGCCGGAGATCGTCGGAGGCCGCCCCAGCGATGGGTCGAGCGCCTTGACGACGACATCCTGGTGGCCCAGCAGGCCGTCGACCAGCATCCCTCTGCGCTTGGCGCCCGACCGGACGACCACGCAGTAGGTCCGGGACGAGCGAGCAGCTCTCCCACCCAGCACCTCGGCGGCGTCGGACACCGGAATTACCTGTCCTCGCCAGAACATCATGCCGTGCCCGTCGATTTCGTGAATTGCCTCGTTCGTCACCCGCAGTGATTCCGCCACATCGCCGAGCGGCACGGCATAGCGTTCGCCGTCAACCGCGACCAGCAGGGAGCGGAGCACCGCCAGGGTGAGCGGAAGGCTCATCGTGAACTTGGTTCCCTTCCCCGGTTCGCTGGCGACCTCGATGCTGCCGCCAAGTGTGCGAATCGAGTTGGCCACGACGTCGAGACCGACGCCGCGCCCCGCCAGTGCCGAAACCCGTTCGGTGGTGGAAAGGCCCGGGAGAAAGGCCATCGCAAACACTTCCTCGCGCGATGGGGTCGCGTCCGCCGCGACCGCGCCCAGCTGCCTCGCCTTGTGCAGGATGCGCTCGGGATCGAGACCTCTCCCGTCATCGGCAACCGTGAGGATGACCCGGTCCGAACGCTGAGTTGCTGAGAGCGTCACAGTCGCTTCGGCCGGCTTCCCGGCCCGCTCCCGATCCTCCGGCAATTCCAGACCGTGGATGACAGCGTTGGTCACCAAGTGGACGAGCGGTTCACCGAGCCGGTCGATAACGGTCTTGTCGAGCTGGGTCTCGCCGCCTGAGGTCACCAGCCGGACTCGCTTCCCGTGGGCGTTCGCCACCTCGCGGACTAGCAGGTTGAAGCGGCCAAACACGGTCGCAATCGACACGAGCCGGGTGGCCATGAGTGCACCCTCCAGCCGTTTCAATGTCTTTTCCAGCGACGTCAGCGCATGCTCCAGGTCGGTTAAGCCCGCGCCTCGATGGTGGACGGCCAAGTCCCGAACCGCCTCCCGGAGACCCAGTCCCGCGATCATCGTCTCACCGAAGGTTTCCAGCAGCCCATCCAACCGTCTGGCATCGACGCGAATCGTGCTCACCACTCCGTCGGCTCCAAGCTCCCCCACCTCCGAGCCGGTTCGGCGCTCGAACCTGCGCCGCTCGGGGTACGGGGCGGACGCTTCCGCGCCGACGGATTCGGTCTGGATGAACTCACGAGCCTCGCTGATGAAGGCCTCGCTCCGATCGGCCGAAAGCGGACCGCGGGCCGCGCGACTCACCATCTCCACAAGAACACCGGCGCCCCGGAGCAACAGCCCCGACGCCGAAGGCCGAAGATCTGGCCGCTCTCCCAGAAAGGCGCAGACATCTTCCATGCAGTGCGCCAGCGCCTGGATGGCCGTGAGGCCCATCATGGCCGAATTGCCCTTCAGGGTATGCAGCGAGCCTTTGAGGGTACCGAAGAGCTGATCCGCCGGGTCTCCTTCTTCCCACCGCCGCTCGAGGGTGACCAGGGTATCCCCTACGGCCTGAGCGAGCGGAGCGCACTCCGCTACGTATTCCTCAAGCAGCTCCGCGAAGGGATTCCCGGCGTCGTCGTTCATCTCAGGTCCGAACGCCGCGCGCGCGGGCCCGCTCCACCAGCTCGGTGAGTTGGGCAGGAGTGAAAGGCTTGCGAAGGTACTCCCACGCACCGGCCGCCCTGCCTCTCGCCTCGTCCTCGGCGCTGTCTTCAGTCGTCACCAGCACAACCGGGATGTGAGGATGCAGGTTTTCCGATCGGCGCCGCTCCAGGAACTCCAGCCCGTTCATCTCCGGCATGTTGAGGTCGAGGAAGACCATCTCGATCTCGGGATGCGTGGTAAACAGCGCGTATCCTTCGCGACCGTTCTTGGCGTGCAGGAGGGTACTACCCGCCAGCGCGCCTTTGGCAAAGACGAGCATGTACATCTGGTGGTGGAGGCGGGAGTCATCGACCACCAGGAAGACGGGCTTGGCGCTCATCCAATCCGCTCCGGGACGACCTGACGGATGACTTCGCGCAGCTCGTTCGGCCGCCACGGCTTGCGCACGACCGCCGAGACACCCAGCGCTCGCGCGTGCTGAAGCAGCGAAGAGTCTTCCGGTTCCGCGGTAGTGAGAACGATGGGAATGGAATGGAACTCGACCCCGCTCTTGCGCAGGGCCTCGATGAACTCGACCCCGTCCATGTCGGGCATGCGAAGATCCAGCAGGATCAGGTCGTACGGTGCGGTCGAGTCGTTGACGAGCTGAAGCGCGTCACGGCCGTTGAGGGCCGTGATCATCACGTGCTCCCGCTTGGAGAACACCAGGCCGTACATTTTTTGTACGAGCGGAGAATCCTCGACGATCAGTATTTTCATGGCGCGATCGTCCCCCCGGTCGAGATGGCCGACAACTCTCTGTGAGTGGTTCGAGGGGTGGGAGGGGCAAGAAGCAGGCCCATCGTTGTCAAACTCTTGAACAGCTCGGAGGGGGTCGAATCTCGGAGGGAAATGCGGGCCCGGACCGCTTTCCTCTTACATGGCCTAAGTCCAAGCCGCAACGCAGGAAGGAGGCCCACAACCGAAGCGTGTATGACGGGCCGTGCCTGGCCGCGCCGTCCGCTTCATGAAGGGAAATCTCGTCCAAAAAGGCGAGTCAGTCTTGGGATTTCCGGGCTTGCAGGACGCGAGGAGCGGCTGGCTTAGCGAACCAGGACCGGGATGGGATGAAGCACCTGGCCATCCTCCCCTTTGGCCGCGGCATCGATCGAATCGCGGTCCCAGATGACCAGGGCGATCAGATCCGTGGAACCGGCGAAGGTTTCGAGGTCCTGTTTGGCCAAGACCGGCTCCTTGAGAGGCCGGTTGAGGGTATCGGCCCGGTAGGGATGGGTGTGAAAAGTTCCCACGAGCCCCGGGGTCCCTTCGCAATCACCCGTAACTGCGAACTGCAGCTGTTTCATGTTTCGCGCGGGCGTCCACCCGTCGACCCGCAAAGTATCGCCCGCGCGACGCCCGGTGAGACAGCCAAGGTACTCACGCTGAGTCGGATGCACGGTTCCCAGCATCTTCTCGAGTTGGGTTAGATCTTGAAGCTCGTCCCAGTGTTCGTTGGAACGATCGAAGATTGCGTTCATCGAGTCTGCGACCGGCCGCGACAGCAGGACGACCGGTTCGCCCCGGGAACAACCGAGGACGCACAACAGTCCCAACGCAGAGAAGGTACCCACCCGACCGAACCTCTCGAACGCGCGCATTTTGAAGAGTAGCCGAATCGGGGCCGATTGAAACTGGCGCCGTGACGGATACTTTGAGAGCGTCCTCCCACACAGGAAGCCTCGATGCCGTCCGCCGACGAGACGCCCAGCGCCTTTACCGACGCGCTCGAAATCTTCTACGCTCCATCGGAGGTGTTCCAACGCCGGAAGCTGGAGCCCGCGTTCGGCCTGCCCTTGATCATCCTGGTGCTGGGGATCGGCATCCTGTTCTTCGCGTCGCGCGGCGCGATGGATCCGATCTTCGACGCGGAGTTCAAGCGCGGATTCGCGACGGCGATGAAGCAGAACCCGCAGCTCACCTCGGAAATGGAGGCGCAGGCCCAGGAAACTTCCAGGAAGTTCGTGCCGATCTTTGTAATTGGCTACTCGTTCTTCGCGCCGTTCCTTGTCGGATTTTTCCTGTGGCTCGCCGGCAAGCTGGTTGGAGCCAAGCAGGAGCTGGCCGCGGCTTGCATGGTAGCCACGTTCGCCCTGTATCCCCGGATCCTGGAAGGGATCGTCAACGCGCTCCAGGCCCTGCTCCTGCCTGAGGAATCGCTGGTCGGCAGGTACAGCGTGACGCTCGGGCTCGGTCGCTTCTTTAATCCCGATACTGCCAACCCCCTCCTGCTGGCGCTGATTGGCCGTATCGATGTATTCACTATCTGGGTGACTGTCCTGCTCGCCATTGGCCTCTCCATCACCGGCAAGATCCCCCGGACCCAGGCCGCGCTGGCCGCGGCAATCGTGTGGTTGATAGGGGCCCTGCTCCCCGTATTGGGCGCCATCCGCGCGATGGGCTGAACCACCAGGAGTACCCATGAGAATCAAGCGCGGGACCATCATTACGCTCGTTGTCGTGGCTCTTTTCGGCGCCCTGCTGCTGTTCAATACGCTTTCGGCACAGAAAGCTGAGTGCAACGTGTGCGTCGAGTTCAACGGTAAGCGCAACTGCGCAGCGGCCTCGCACGAGAACCAGGAAGAGGCCACCCGATCCGCTCAGACCACGGCGTGTGGGATCCTGGCCAGCGGCATGAACGAGTCAATTGCGTGCGGGAGGACCCGGCCAGTCTCGGTCCAGTGCCGCACCAAATGAAAGGACTCCATGCCCGCTTTCCTCATCCCCTGACGCTTCTCGTCGGCTGCCTCCTGGTCGCGGCAGCCCTCACCTACATCCTTCCCCCCGGCGAGTACCAACGCCACGAAGATGCCGTCACCCACCGCGAGGTCGTTGTACCCGGGACCTTCGCCCCAGTAGCGCGCTCTCCGGTCAATCTGTTCCAGGCGGCAGTGGCAATCCCGCGCGGAATGGCCGACGCTGCCTCGGTGGTCTTCCTCGTGTTTCTCATAGGCGGTGCGTTCACCGTCGTAGACCGGACCGGAGCGCTCCGCACGGCGATCGGCACCCTGGTTCGCAAACTCGACCGGCGGGAAACGCTCGTCATCCCCGTCTGCTGTGCCGCCTTCGCGCTAGGTGGCGCGCTCGAGAACATGCAGGAGGAAATCATCGCCTTCGTTCCTCTCCTCCTCCTGCTGACCCGGCGACTCGGCTTTGACGCGCTCACCGCAGTAGCGATGAGCCTGGGTGCGGCGGCGGTCGCTGCATCGTTCAGCCCGATCAACCCATTTCAGGCCCAGATCGCCCAGAAGCTGGCACAGCTCCCCCTCGGCTCGGGATGGGAGTTCCGCACCACCCTGATGCTGCTGGCGCTCGGCTTCTGGACCTGGGGCGTAACCCGGCATGCACGCCGGACCCGCAAGCCTCCCGAAGCTGTCGAACTCGAAGCCGGAGCATCACTCGGCTGGCGCACTCCGCTGATTCTGCTCTCGGTGCTGGGAGCGTTCTCGGTGTTCCTCTACGGAATCCTGAGACTGGGATGGGATTTCGATCAGTTGTCCGCAGTCTTCTTCATTATGGGAGTCGTTGTCGGACTACTGGGCAGGCTCGGTGTTCGAGGAACCGTCGACGCGTTCGTCGAAGGCTTCAGATCCATGACGCTGGCGGCTCTACTGATCGGGTTTGCCCGCGCCATTTCGGTGGTACTCGAGCAGGGCAGGATTCTCGATACCATCGTTCACGGGTTATCGGCCCCGCTGGCGAACCTCCCACCGGCCGTCTCTGCCATCGGCATCATGGCGGTGGAAGCCGGGATTCACGTTCCGGTCCCTAGTGTGAGCGGTGAGGCCGTACTCACCCTTCCCGTTCTGGTTCCCCTCTCCGACCTGATCGGCTTATCCCGGCAGGTGACTGTGCTGGCCTACCAGTACGGCGCGGGGCTATGCGAGCTCGTTACTCCGACCAACGGCGCCCTCATGGCTATGCTCGCCGCCGCCGGTGTCGGCTACGATGACTGGCTCAAGGCCTTCACCAAGCTGATCGGCGGGCTGGTTCTCATCGGCATTGCGGCGATCATCCTCGCCATCGCCATTTCGCTCTAGCGGGTCGTCAGGGTTTTGCTCGCCCGCCACCACCAGGCATGCGAGCTCTCCTGACTGCTCCAACACTGTGTGTTTAGGCGGCAGCCCCGACGAGCCGGATGTCGCCGCAGGGTACGGCCTCAGCCTGAAAATCGCGAGAAGCCGGAATGATGGAGTGACTCAGACCCTGCTCCTGTCAGGGGACGGGATCACCACTTGCTTGCAACGGGGGAGGATCGGGCTATCCTTGGGCAGCAGGTAACGCGCTACCGGACTGAGACTTATCGATGTTTGTCGATGTAACGGAGCTTGGCCCCTGTGGCACTAACGTTGCGTCTTACGCGTCTACAAATAGTAGACGAATGCCGCTGTGACGCGTAAAAGGGTGCTTCGATGAGCGAGTTGACCATCCGGGAAATGGAAAACGGCGAAGAGTTCGCCGAATGGTTCTCCGACCTCACGCTACGGGAGGAACAGGAGACGGGTGACAGCGTTCACCTGGAGGAACGTTTCCTGGTCCTGAGCAACGAAATCGGCGATTGGATCGGCGGCCTCCGCTACTCCATGCGCGGGGGGGTGGCTCACATCCTGGACATCGCAGTGACGCCGGAAGAGCGGCACCTTGGTCACGGCCACTTGCTGGTCAGCGCTTTCGAGACCCGTGCTCGTGAGTCGGGAGCCCACTTGGCGGAATTCTGGACCGACGACCTTCGCGATGAGGGTGAGTTCATTCTGAACGGGTGGCAGCGCGTCATGAGGCGGGACGAGTACTTTGGCGGTAAGACGTGGTACCTCATGGAGAAGCGGCTGACCCCAGAGGCCTGATTCTGGCCTGGCGCCCTTGCGCCAGATTTTCGACCTTCCCCCCAGCCTCTAACTGCTCCAAATTACAAGCATTGACCGCGCGACCGTGGGCCCTCCACGGAGGTTTGCCGTTGTATCGCATCGAACCGGGAATTGACCTGTGACCCTCACGGCCACCGCCAAGGCTTTCTTTACCAAGGTCGAGGTGCTTCGCGACCTTGAGGCCAAGGTCCACGAGATGATGGAGGCCCACGTCCGCAAGCGGAACCTCTGGTTCCCCAGCGACCTTCTGGAGCCCCCTCCGGGTGAATCGCAGGACGACCACGTGGTCATCCTTCGCAAGCGCGCCACCGGCATTCCGGATTCGGCCCGCGCGGCCCTCGCCCTCAATACTCTGACTGAAGAGGGGTTACCGCACTTTCACCGGCTGCTCGCGATACACCTGGGCGAGGACAGCCACTGGCGCCGCTGGAACAACATGTGGACCGCGGAAGAGGACCGGCATGGCGCGGTACTCCACGACTACATCCGGGACACCCGGCTCATCAATCAGCGGCGTCTTGAGGAAATGCAGTATTCCTATCTCGAGAGCGGCTTTCATCCCGACTGGGACATGGATCCCTACAGGGTCTTTGTCTACACGACCCTTCAGGAACGGGCCACCCAGGTGTCGCACAGCGGCACCGGGCGAGCGGTCGCGGACTATGAGCCGCTGCTCAACGAAGTCCTCTCCAATGTCGCACTCGACGAAGCCCGGCACTTCGCGTTCTACCGGTCGGTTTTCGAGGAGATCCTGAAACGGGACCCGGACCAGGCGTTGCACTCGGCGTCCTTCATCATGCCGAGTATCGAAATGCCCGGGCATACGATGCCCAGCTTCCGGGAAATCGCGGATGTGATTCGGCGGGCAGGGATTTATGGTCCACGCGATTACCTGCGAATTGTGCAGGAGCAGATCCAGTACTGGAGGATCGAAACGCTGACCGGCCTGGGAGAAATGGGAAGGCTCGCCCAGGAAAAGATCGCGGGAATTCCCGACCGGCTCCGCCGCATTGCCGAGCACATTGAATCGCGCACCAAGTCCAAGACGTTCGCCTTCGACGTCGTGTTCAATCGTGAATTCGCGATGGAGTAGCTCGCGGGTCCGCAAACTCGGCTGGATCGTCGTTGCCGGCCTGATCGTCGCTTGCGGAGCCAAGAAGGCAACCGGCAAGGATTCCGTCAAAAAACACCCGGCCGATCCGGCTCAGGAGGATGCGGAAGAGCTGGGCCTGGCGCTCTTCGACGCGGTTGATCGCGTCATGTCCTACCGCAGTGCCCACCAGAGCAAGCTTCCCAATTCACTCCGGACAGCAGGCATCGACAGTCTGACCCCGACAATCGTCCTCCGCTACCAGAAGTCGGGCACATCTCCGGAAGTGACCGCCGCCTTCCGGCGCGCCTCGGGCCGGCAGTTAGCCAGCTGCGAGGGAACCAACGACATTCTCGAGGATGCCAGCCTGCATGAGGGGGCCTACACCATAACCTGCACATTGGTTGGTGGCGGGAGCCGGGGCTTCACGGTGGGTCGCCCTTCGGAGTAGCCTTCCATCGTACTCATCGATGATTGAAGTCATCCAGATCGCCCGGCTCCTCGTCGCCGTCGTCTGCCTCGGTGCCGCGGTTGTTGCCCTCACGCACTGGGCCGTGAAGGCCAAGAAGCTGAGTCCGTTCGGCGGCTTCGCCCGAGGCATTCGCCAAGTCAGCGACCCCCTCGTCAAACCGTTAGAGCACCGGATCGTCCGATCCGGCGGCAACCCGGTGAATGCGCCGTGGTGGCTGTTCTGGATCGTGGTGATCGGCGGATTGGTCTTCCTGAGCTTGCTGCAGTGGGCTCTGGGGACACTGGTGTCGCTGGGGTATGCTGCCCAGGCCGGGCCACGGGGAGTCCTGCGCTTCCTGGTGGATGGGCTCTTTGGACTGCTAATCGCCTGCGTGCTGATCCGCGTCATCGCATCCTGGCTCGGCATCCCGAGCTACGCCTGGTGGATGCGGCCGATCGTCTTTCTTACCGACTGGCTCCTCGAACCGCTGGGGCGACTGATCCCGCCGCTCGGGATGTTCGACGTCAGTCCCTTGGTCGCCTGGTTGCTCCTCGTTCTCGCCCGCTCACTGGTGCTGGGTCTTCTGTAAATCGATGCCACCGGTCGACGAAGTGCCCGGCGGCGTGAGGCTCACGATTCACGCTCAGCCGCGAGCGGCTCTCAACCAGGTGGTCGGACTTCACGGCGACGCGGTCAAGGTGCGTCTGACAGCGCCGCCAGTGGACGGTGCTGCGAACCAGGCCCTGGTTCAGCTGCTGTCCACGGTTCTTGGTGTCGCGCCGGCGCGAGTCCGACTAACGGCTGGAAGTGCGGCTCGACGGAAGATCGTCGAGATAGCCGGCCTGACCTCCAAGGAGGCACGAGAGCGGCTCGGGCTTGGCGGTTAGGCGTCTGACGGGCTATCTTAGGTGAGGTGACAATTGACGTCGTGGTGATTTGCGCCTATTGCAGCCACGTTAAACAAGTGCTAAAACGGCCGCCCCCGGGTGCCGTTTTCGCCTCGGGGATTTTTCATCACTATGCCCTTCGATCGCGCCTCACGCCTTGAGCTGCTCCCCCGCCTGCTGCGGGAGCGGATTCTCGTGCTCGACGGTGCCATGGGCACGATGATCCAGGGCTACAAGCTCGGCGAGGCCGACTATCGCGGTTCTCGCTTCAAGGATTGGCCTCGCGACCTTAAAGGCAACAACGATCTCCTGGTCCTGACCCAGCCCGATATCATCGAGGCGATTCACGCCGCATACCTCGACGCGGGCGCGGACATCATCGAGACCAATTCGTTCAACTCCACCGCGGTCTCCATGGCCGACTACGGCATGCAATCGCTGGTGCCGGAGCTGAACCAGACTGCGGCAACACTGGCTCGCCGAGTAGCCGACCGAGCCGAGGCGGCCGACTCGCGCCCTCGATTTGTGGCCGGCGTTCTGGGCCCCACCAACCGGACCGCATCCCTTTCGCCGGACGTGAACGACCCCGGCTTCCGCAACATCGAATTCCGGCAGCTGGTGGACACCTATGCCGAAGCGGTGCGCGGCCTGCTCGAAGGCGGGGCGGACCTGCTCATGGTCGAGACGATCTTCGACACGCTCAACGCCAAGGCGGCGATCTTCGCGATCGACGCCCATTTCGCGGCCACCGGAGAGCGAGTCCCGGTCTGGATTTCCGGCACCATCACCGATGCCAGCGGGCGGACACTATCGGGACAGACCACTGAAGCGTTCTGGAATTCGGTGGCGCACGCTCGTCCTTTGGTCGTCGGACTCAATTGCGCCCTGGGCGCGCGACAGCTGCGGCAATACGTCCAGGACTTGAGCCGGGTCGCACCGGTCTTTGTGAGCAGCCACCCCAATGCCGGATTGCCCAATGCGTTCGGTGGCTATGATGAGACACCGGAAACGATGGCCGAGGTGATCCGCGATTTCGCCGAAGGCGGGATGGTGAACATCGTCGGTGGATGCTGCGGTACGACCCCCGCCCACATCCGAGCGATCGCAGAGGTGGTGCGAGGGCTTCCTCCTCGTGTGCCGGCGTCCCCGGAGAGGCACTGCCGGCTGAGTGGATTGGAGCCGCTCACCATCGGCCCCCTCACCAACTTCGTCAACGTTGGTGAACGGACCAACGTGACTGGCTCACGTCGCTTCGCGAAGCTGGTTCTCGAAGGCAATTACGAGGCGGCGCTCGAGGTGGCCCGGCAGCAGGTCGAAAGCGGAGCCCAGATCATCGACGTCAACATGGACGAAGGAATGCTGGACGCGGAGCAGGCCATGGCGACCTTCCTGCGCCTGGTAGCTTCCGAGCCCGGCATCAGCCGGGTTCCGGTGATGGTCGACTCATCGAAATGGGCGGTCATAGAGGCGGGGTTGCGCTGTCTGCAGGGCAAAGGAGTAGTCAACTCGATCAGCCTGAAGGAAGGCGAGGAAGCCTTCGTTCAGCACGCGGAGCTGGTCCGCCGCTACGGGGCGGCCGTTGTGGTGATGGCCTTCGATGAGCAGGGCCAGGCCGATAGCGCCGATCGGAAGGTCCAGATCTGCCGGCGGGCGTACAAGATCCTGACCGAGCGGGTCGGGTTTGCGCCGGAAGACATCATCTTCGATCCCAACATCTTCGCCATCGCGACCGGGATCGAGGAGCACAATGGCTATGCGGTCTCGTACTTCGAGGCCACCCGCGCGATCAAGGCACAACTTCCTCACGCGCTGGTGAGTGGTGGCGTCAGCAACGTCTCCTTCGCCTTCCGGGGGAACGACCCGGTGCGCGAGGCGATCCATTCGGTGTTCCTCTACCACGCTATCCACGCGGGGATGGACATGGGGATCGTGAACGCGGGACAACTCGCGATCTACGACGACATTCCGCCGGACTTGCGGGAGCGGGTGGAAGACGTCGTACTCAATCGCCGGGCTGATGCCACTGAGCGACTGCTCGAGGTGGCCGACACAGTACGGGGCCAGGCCGCCCAGCCCGAAAAGAATCTCTCGTGGCGGGAGGCACCGGTCGAGGAGCGGTTGGCCCACGCCCTCGTTGAGGGAATCGCAGACTTCATCGTCGAGGACACCGAGGAGGCCCGCAAGCAGGTGCAGCGCCCGATTGAGGTGATCGAAGGCCCGCTTATGCAGGGAATGAACGTGGTGGGCGATCTCTTCGGATCCGGGAGGATGTTCCTGCCCCAGGTCGTGAAGAGTGCCCGGGTCATGAAACGGGCCGTCGCACACCTGATCCCGTTCATCGAGGCGGAGAAAGCCGCCAACGCCGACACCCGCACCAAGGGGCGGGTGCTCATGGCGACGGTGAAGGGCGACGTCCACGACATCGGTAAGAACATCGTGGGCGTGGTCCTCCAGTGTAACAACTACGAAGTGATCGACCTCGGCGTGATGGTGCCGAGCGCCAAGATCCTGGAGACCGCGCGGGAGAAGCAGGTAGATCTCATCGGGCTGAGCGGACTCATTACGCCATCACTCGAGGAGATGAGCTTCGTGGCCGGCGAACTTCAGCACGCCGGCTTCACGACTCCCCTGCTCATCGGAGGAGCCACGACGTCGCGGATCCACACTGCGGTGAAAATCGCGCCGCAGTACCAGGGCCCGGTCGTGCACGTCCTCGACGCCTCGCGCGCGGTCGGAGTGGCAGCCCGGCTCCTGAGCGATGACCAGCGCGACGAGTTCACCCGCGGGGTCGCGAGCGAATACCAGAAGATCCGGGAAGACCGCGCGGCGGAGCGGGCCCAGGAACGCCTCACCCCGATCTTCGAGGCGCGGCGCAACCGGCTGGTGGTTGACTGGAAGGCAGTCACGCCGCCCCGGCCAACCTTCCTCGGGATCCGGCAGATCGCGCCCTACCCACTCGAGGACCTGGTCGAATGGATCGATTGGACTCCGTTCTTCCAGACCTGGGAGCTGCGAGGGCACTACCCCGCGATTCTCGATGATCCGGAGCAGGGTTCGGCGGCGCGAAGCCTGTTCAAGGACGCAAAGGCGCTGCTAGAGACCATCGTGAAGGAACGATTGCTCGAAGCGCGCGCGGTGTTCGGCTTTCTTCCCGCGGCTGCATCAGGAGACGATATCGAAGTCTCCGGCGAGAACGGAAATGGAACACTTACCACCATTCGGACCCTCAGGCAGCAGATGAGCCGGCAGCCCGGCCGGCCAAACCTGGCACTCGCCGACTTCGTAGCACCGAGGGACAGTGGCGTGACCGACTTTATCGGCTTGTTCGCGGTGACCGCTGGTCATGGGCTCGAGAAGCTGGCCAAGCAGTTCGAGCAAGCCAACGACGACTATTCCGCAATTCTTGCCAAGGCACTGGCGGACAGGCTGGCCGAAGCGCTGGCCGAACGACTGCACGCCAGAGTGAGACAGGAGTTCTGGGGCTACGCGGCTGATGAATCTCTCGATCGGCTGGCAATCATCAGAGAGCAGTACCAGGGGATCCGCCCTGCACCCGGGTACCCGGCTTGTCCCGATCACACGGAGAAGCGGACCCTGTTCGACCTTCTGAGCGCAGAGGAACGAGCCGGTATCCGGCTGACTGAGTCGTTTGCGATGCTGCCTGCCGCCTCGGTGAGCGGCTACTACTTCTGGCGACCGGAAGCCCGCTACTTCGGCCTGGGGAAGATCGGACGGGATCAGGTCGAGGACTACGCCCGTCGGAAGGGAATGAGCGTCGCTGAGATGGAACGCTGGCTGGGTCCGAATTTGGGGTATGAGAGATGAAGTGTCGAGTACCGAGGCATCCCGCCAGATGACTGGTCTCCGGGATCTTATTGCCGATGGCCGCACGCACGTATGCGATGGCGCAATGGGCACCATGCTCTATGCCCGGGGCGTCTTCCTCAACGTGTGCTACGACGAGCTGAACCTGAAGCAGCCGGATCTGGTGCGGGAGATTCATCGCGAGTATGTGCGCGCCGGGGCTGAGTTGATCGAGACCAACACGTTTGGAGCTAATCCCCTCAAGCTCGCGGGCTATGGTCTCGCGTCGGAAACCGAGAAGATCAACGAGGCTGCAGCGCGTCTGGCTCTCGAGGCCGCCACCGGCCGCGCCGTGGTCCTCGGTGCCATTGGACCGCTCGGCATCAGAATCGAGCCGTTCGGCGAGATGGCGGTCCATGAGGCTCAGGCGACTTTCGCCCGACAGGTAGAGGGACTGCTGGCAGGCGGAGTCGAGGGCATCATACTCGAGACCTTCAGCGACGTGGAGGAGCTGCGGGCGGCCTTTAACGCTGTCCGCAGCCAGAGCAAGATCCCGGTCTTCGCCCAGATGACGGTCGGTACCGACGGCAAGACCCATTACGGCACCGATCCGGTGGACTTCGGTCCGATCCTGCAGGCGATGGGTGCCGACGTGATCGGCGTCAACTGCTCGGTCGGACCTCACGGCGTGCTCGAGGCTGTGGAAAAACTGGCGAGGGTGGTCACCGTGCCGATCTCGGCACAGCCTAATGCCGGCCTCCCGCGCGAGGTGGGTGACCGGAAGATCTACATGGCGTCCCCGGAATACCTGGCGGAGTACGCGCGCCGGATCGCCGAGGCGGGCGCACGATTCGTCGGAGGCTGCTGCGGAACGACACCCGACCACATCAAGGCGGTTGTCGGCTTCGTGAAGAGCGTGTCGCCTCAGCACACCAGCGTCCGTGCGGCAACTCCGGCCCAGGCTAAGCCTCTCGAACCAATTCCGCTGGAACAGCGCTCGCACCTGGGCGGTAAACTCGCGCGGGGAGAGTTCGTCACGACGGTGGAAATCGTTCCACCTAAGGGGGTAGACCCGGAACCGATGTTCCGCCAAGTCCGGGAATTGAAAGCCGCAGGGGTGGATGCGGTAAACGTGCCCGACGGCCCCCGGGCGCAGAGCCGGATGGGCGCGCTCCTGTCGGCCCTGATGATCCAGCACGAAGTCGGGATGGAAGCGGTGGTACACTATGCCTGCCGCGACCGGAATCTCCTGGGAATGCTGTCGGATCTGTTGGGAGCTGCAGCAAGCGGCGTCCGCAACCTTCTCATCGTTACCGGCGACCCTCCCAAGATGGGCCCGTACCCCGACGCGACGGCGGTGTTCGACATCGACAGCATCGGGCTCACCAATCTGGTGTCGCGGCTCAACCACGGTCTCGACCCGGGAGGAAACTCTCTGGGGGAACCGGCGCGCTTCGTGATTGGTGTCGGAGTGAATCCCGCCGCAGTGGATCTCGACCGTGAACTGCGGCGGTTCGCCTGGAAGGTCGAGGCGGGGGCCGAATTCGCGGTGACCCAGCCGGTTTTTGACATCGACCAGCTCGACCGCTTCCTCACTCGGGTCGAGGCATTCCGTATCCCAATCATCGCGGGGATCTGGCCGCTCATCTCGCAGCGCAACGCGGAGTTCCTCGCCAACGAAGTCCCCGGAATCTCGATTCCGAATGGCATCCTGGAGCGGATGCGGAAAGCCAGCGTGAGCGGCAAAGAGGAGGCGCTTCAGGAAGGAGTCATGATCGCCCGCGAGATGCTTTCCGCGGTCAAGGCCAGAGTGCAGGGAGCACAGGTATCCGCACCGCTGGGGCGGGTGCCGGTGGTGCTGGAGGTGGTGGGGAGGGATTGAGGGATTGAAGGTTGAAGATTTCAGACTGCAGATTGACGGCACTCCGGCTGCTTTTCAATCTTCAATCTGCAATCTGCAATCACTTCACCCCGACACCTTCAACCTGTACCCCACGCCCGGCTCGGTCAGCAGCAACCGCGGGTGAGTCGGATCCGCCTCGAGCTTGTGCCGGAGTTGGGCCATGTAAACCCGCAGGTAGTGGGTCTGCCCGATCGAGTTGATCCCCCAGACTTCCTTCAGCAGCTGCCGATGGGTAACGACTTTGCCCGCCTGCTGTATCAAGGTCTGCAGCAGACGATACTCGTGCGGCGTCAGGTGAACTTCCTCACCCCGAAAGAAGACCTGCCGCCGCCCCAGATCCACCCGCAAGCTGTCTTCGACGAACTCGGAATCTTCCTTACCCGATTCGGCACGGGCGGCATGCCGCAGCGCGACCCGCATCCGGGCAAGGAGCTCTTCCACACCGAAAGGTTTGGTCAGGTAGTCGTCGGCCCCGGCATCGAGAGCCGCCACCTTGTCCGCCTCACGCCCTCGTGCCGAAAGGACGATGATGGGCCGTGAAGACGATTCCCGGATGCGCCTCGTGACATCGATCCCGTCGCCATCGGGGAGGCCAAGGTCCAGAAGGATGATATCCGGGTTGCGGCCGGCGGCATGGGCCAAGCCCTCACGCGCAGTGCCGGCCTCGACGAGCTGATAGCTCCCATTTTCCAGCGCCGCTCGAAGAAACCGGCGCATTTGCGGCTCGTCCTCGATGAGCAGCACCACTACTGCTGGTGAAGCCATCCACGTCCCTTTCGGCGATCAGGCTTACTCCGCCGCGACTTCTCTGGGCGGCAGGGCCGGCGGAGTGCCCTCGATAGGAAGCGTAAAGCGAAAGACCGCACCGCCACCGGGTCGGTTCTCGGCCCAGATCCGGCCGCCATGTGCCTGCACGATGCCGCGACAAATCGTGAGTCCAAGCCCGACACCGCCTCCCGCGGGGGAGCCCACGGAGCGGTAGAACTTCTCGAAGATCCTACCCTCCTCTCCCGGCGGCAATCCGGGACCCCGGTCGGCCACATCAACGGTCACAACCCCGTCTATCCCCTTCGCGCTGATGTTGATGGGCGTCCCAGCCGGGGTGTACTTCGCCGCGTTCTCCAGCAGGTTGATTAGGACCTCCTCGATCAGGAGTCCATCGAGAGGAACCAGGGGAAGATCGGGAGGCAGCGTCACCTGAACCTCCCGTCCCTGGAGGACATCGTCAGTGCGGATCAGCGCCACTCCGATGGGTTCCTCGAGTGGCTGCCACTCCTTCTGCACTACCAGGGTCTGAGTTTCCACCCGGATCATGTCGAGCAGGTTGCCGATCAGCCGGTTCATCCGCTGCGCTTCCTCGACGATGGTCTGCAGCAGATCTGTACGCACCTCATCGCGCATGGAACGGTCCTGCAATAGGCTCGTGGCCGCTCCCGTGATCCCGGCCAGAGGCGTACGCAAGTCGTGCGACAAGGAGCTCAAGAGCGCGGTGCGGAGCCGTTCGGCCTCGATTTCCACCTGGCTCTGCTGGGTCTGCCGCTCCAGCGTCATCCGTTCCAGGGCAAGCGCGAGTTGGTCCGCGAACGCCTCCAGCAGTTGGCGCTGAGCGGGTCCCTGAAAGCGCCGGGGATCGGAGGGCATGACGCCAAGGACCCCGACCAGGTTGCCGCTGGCGCGCAACGGCAGATACAGGGCCTTGGCGGCAGGGAGAGTATCGGTGCCGAGGCCAGCCGACTGGGCGCGTTGAAACACCCACTGCGCCACACCGCGTTCCCGGTCATCCAAGGGATAAGCCGGAGCCTGCCCTTCGGACGGAGCGAGGTGTCCGGCCTGATCCGGCAGCAGGACCTGCACCGCTGCGCCGAAGCTGGCGCCGATCTGGCGCCGGCCCACGTCCACCAGCTGGGAGCGATCTCTTGCGGTCGCAAGCTCCCGGCTCATCGCGTACAGCGCTGCGGTCCTGCTCTCCCGCTCCCGGGCGAAGGCGGCCTGCTCCCTTACCCGTACCGTCAACCCACTGATCACCAGGGAAATGAGCAGCATGACGCCAAAGGTCGAGACAAACTGCAGGTTCGCCACTGCGAAGGTGAAATAGGGAGGAACAAAGAAGAAATCGAACAAGGCGATGCTCACGAGTACAGCCCCAAGTGCCGGCCCCCTGCCGGATCGGCTGGACACCACGACGGTGCCGAGCAGGTAGATCATCGCGATATCGGTGACGGTGAAGCGGCGAAATGCGGCCCACCCGGCGAGCGTGCATAGGGCGACTACCAGCGCCGCCCAGAGATACTCCTTGAGTGGCGACACGCGTGAGGGGAACGGAGGCCGCCGCGGCACATCCCCTTCGATCTCGCCACTGATGACGTACACATCCACATCTCCGCTGCCCCGCACCAGCTTGTCGAGCAGCGAGCCTCGAATCTTGTCCCGCCACCGTGGATGGGTCGGCTTACCGACGATGATGCGAGTGACGTTGTGCTCCCGGGCATAGGCCAGGATCTCATCGGCAGTGTCCCCCCCCTGCAGGGTGGCCACTCGGGCCTCAAGCTCTTCGGCCAAACGCAGGTTTTCGACCAGGGCATCCCGGTCCGCTGTGGAAAGACTGATCGCCGGGTTCTCGACGTACACCACAACCCACTCACAGTCCAGGCGTGACGCCATCCGGTGCCCGGCCCGAATCAGCCGGGCGCTGGCAGGGTTGGGTCCTATCGAGACCAGCAGACGGTCGCCGGCGGGCCAGATCTCCCGGATGCCCTGCTCCCGCATGTACCCACGCATCTGAGCGTCCACCCGTTCGGCCACACGGCGGAGCGCCAGCTCGCGAAGCGCGATGAGATTTCCCTTGCGAAAGAATTCTTCCCGAGCCCGCTGGGCCTGCTCGGGGAAGTAGACCTTGCCCTGCTCCAGACGACGCAGCAGATCGTCAGGGGTCAGATCCGCCAGCTCCACCTCGTCTGCGGCGTCGAACACCGCATCGGGGACGGTCTCCCGGACCTGGACCCCGGTGATCTGGGCAACCACGTCATTCAGACTCTCGAGGTGCTGGACGTTCAGGGTGGTGTAGACCGAGATCCCGGCGGCGAGCAGCTCCTTCACGTCCTGCCACCGCCGAGTGTGGCGGGAATCGGGTGCATTGGTGTGGGCCAGCTCGTCCATCAGCAGAATGGCAGGATGGCGGGCCAGTGCGGCATCGAGATCGAACTCATGCAGGGTGACGCCGCGATACTCCATTGTGCGGCGGGGCAGGACTTCCAGGCCAGGCAGGAGAGCCTCGGTTTCCGCGCGCCGGTGGGTCTCGACGACCCCAACCACGACATCCACTCCTTCGGCTCGCTTGACGCGGGCCTCCTCCAGCATGGCAAAAGTCTTCCCGACGCCAGGATTGGCGCCGAAGAAGACTTTGAGTTTACCGCGGGCAGCCCGCCCCTCCGCGTCCCTGACCTGGGCAAGGAGGAGATCGGGGTCCGGACGGCGTTCGTTCATCGCCTCATGGTGTCGTGGCCAAGCTGTCCAGCGCAAGGTTGAGCCGGAGGACGTTCACTCGCGCCTCACCCAGGAAGCCTAGCTGTCGCCCCTCGGTGTACTGCGCCACCAAGTCACGGATCCGGTCCGCCGACAGGGACCGGGCCTGAGCCACCCGGTTCACCTGGTAGGCTGCCGCGGCCGGCGTGATGTGTGGATCCAGCCCGCTCGCCGAGGTGGTGACCAAGTCGATCGGCACCGGGCCCGTAGCACTGGGATCCGTCGCGCGGAGCGCAGCAACCCGATCTTTGATCGAGTTGGTAAGGGCGGGGTTCATCGGTCCCAGATTCGACGCCCCTGATGCCGCACCGTTGTACGCCGGACTGGTCGCGGACGGCCGGCTCCAGAAGTACTTCGAATCGTCGAACGGCTGGCCAATCAATTCCGAGCCGAGTGGCTTCCCGCTCTCCCGAATCAAACTCCCCTCGGCTTGGTGCCGGAAAGCCAGTTGGGCGAGGCCGGTCACCACGGCAGGGTAAATAGCTCCTGTCAGTATGGTGAGGAGAACCAGGGATAGGAGGGCAGGACGAAATTCCGAACGCATGGGATTCTCCAGCTCAGGCCAGATGCAGGGCCACGAGGAGCATGTCAATCAGTTTGATGCCGGGGAACGGCAGCAGGACACCGCCCAATCCATAGATCAGCAGATTATTGCGCAGCAGTGTGGCCGCTCCGATCGGCCGGTAGCGGATGCCTCGCAGCGCCAGCGGAATCAGGGCGATGATGATCAGCGCGTTGAAGATGACCGCCGACAGGATCGCGCTGGCAGGCGTAGCAAGATGCATGATGTTGAGCGCACCCAGTGCGGGATACGTCGTGGCGAACGCCGCCGGAATGATGGCGAAGTACTTCGCCACGTCGTTGGCGATGCTGAACGTGGTAAGCGCTCCACGGGTGATAAGCATCTGCTTTCCCGTCTCCACGATCTCGATCAGCTTGGTGGGATTGGAGTCGAGATCCACCATGTTGCCAGCTTCCTTGGCGGCCTGCGTCCCCGAGTTCATCGCGACAGCGACATCAGCCTGAGCCAGCGCCGGAGCGTCATTGGTCCCGTCTCCGGTCATCGCGACCAGGCGTCCGCCCGCCTGGTGCTTTCGGATCAACTCAAGCTTGGTCTCCGGCGTCGCCTGGGCGAGGAAGTCATCCACCCCGGCCTCGGCGGCGATCGCCGCCGCGGTAAGCGGATTGTCTCCCGTGATCATCACGGTCTTGATCCCCATCTGGCGCAACTCTGTGAACCGCTCCTTGATCCCGCCCTTCACGATGTCCTTGAGTTGAATTGTCCCCAGCACGTGAGGACCATCGGCCACCACGAGCGGAGTGCCGCCCTGGCGAGCGATGCCCTCGACAGCCGCCTGGACCTCAGCCGGCAGGTCGCCCCCCGAGTTCTTCACCCAGACCACGACCGCGTCCGCGGCGCCCTTCCGAATGCTCCGGCCATCCAGATCTACACCACTCATTCGGGTTTGGGCGGTGAACGGGACGAAATGTGCTCCGAGCGCGTGCACATCCCGCTGACGGATTCCGAACTTCTCCTTGGCCAGCACCACGATGCTCCGGCCTTCGGGCGTCTCGTCGGCCAGTGAGGCGAGCTGCGCGGCGTCGGCCAAGGTCTCCTGCTTCACACCGGAGGCCGGCACGAAGGCCACGGCCTGCCGGTTGCCCAAGGTGATGGTCCCGGTCTTGTCGAGCAGCAATACATCCACGTCTCCGGCGGCCTCGACCGCCCGGCCCGACATCGCGATCACATTCTTCTGGATCATGCGGTCCATGCCGGCGATACCGATCGCCGAGAGCAAACCACCGATGGTGGTGGGAATGAGGCAAACGAGGAGCGCGGTCAGCACCGTCACGGTAACCGGGGTACCCTGCCCTGCTGCCCCCACGCTATAGACGGAGAACGGCAGCAAGGTCACGGTCGTAAGCAGGAAGACGATGGTCAGTCCCGCCAGCAGGATGCCGAGGGCAATTTCGTTCGGCGTCTTCTGCCGCTTGGCGGCTTCGATGAGACCGATAATGCGGTCCAGGAAAGATTCGCCGGGGTTGGCGGAGATCCGCACGACGATCCAGTCGGAGAGCACCTTGGTTCCTCCGGTCACCGAGCTCCGGTCGCCACCGCTCTCCCGGATCACCGGAGCGCTCTCCCCGGTTACAGCGCTTTCGTCTACCGAAGCAACGCCTTCGATGATCTCACCATCGCCCGGAATCAGCTGGCTGGCATGCACCAGCACGACGTCACCGGCTCGCAGGGTGCTGGCCGCGACGTTCTGAAAGTCGAGATGATCGGCCGGATTGCGCAGCTTCTTGGCCAGAATGTCGCGCCGGGCCTTCCGCAGCGTCTCCGCTTGGGCCTTCCCGCGACCCTCGGCCATAGCTTCGGCGAAATTCGCGAAGAGAACCGTGAACCAGAGCCAGAGCGAGACGCCCAGAATGAACCACGGATTGTCGTCCGCGCGGCCGGCGAACCCAAGGACCGCCAGCACGGTGGTGAGGGCACTCCCCGCCTCGACCACGAACATCACGGGATTCCGGATCACATGTCGAGGATCGAGCTTCACGAACGCGTCAATCGCCGCGCGCCGAACAATCGGTCCGTGGAACAACGAGGTCTTGTGGGAGGGCATGACCTTCCTACCTCGATTGACTCAGGAGATGTTCGACGATCGGACCCAATGCCAACCCCGGAAGGTGGGTGAGCGCTCCCACCAGAACCACGGTTCCCACCAACAGGATCACAAAGAGCATCGTGTGGGTCTGGAAGGTGCCGGCAGACTCCGCTATCCGCTTCTTGGCCGCCAGCGAGCCCGCGACGGCGAGAGCGGGGATCGCGCACCAGAAGCGGCTGAACAGCATCGCGAGACCGCCTGCGATTGTGTAAAAGGTGTTGGTAGCGGTGAGTCCCGCGAAGGCGCTGCCGTTGTTGTTCCCCATCGAGGAGAACGCGTAGAGCATCTCGCTGAAGCCGTGGGGCCCCGGATTCAGAACACCGGATTTGCCCGCCGTCGTGGACACCGCCAACGCTGTTCCGATCAGGACCAGCATGTTGGGCATGAGAATGGCCAGCGAGGCCATTTTCATTTCGAAGGCTTCGATCTTCTTGCCCAGGTATTCCGGTGTTCGTCCCACCATCAGTCCGGCGATGAACACGGTCACGATGGCGAAGAGCAGCATGCCGTAGAGACCGGATCCCACACCGCCGTAGATGATTTCCCCCAGCTGCATCAGCCACATCGTGGCCAAGCCGCCCAACGGGGTGAACGAATCGTGCATCGCGTTAACCGACCCATTCGATGCCGCGGTGGTTGCCGTGGCCCAGAGTGCGGAGTTCACGACGCCGAACCGGACCTCCTTCCCCTCCATGTTTCCGCCGGCCTGCAACGGACCGGCCTGCTGGTCAACGGTGGCGGCCGCTACCAGGGGATTACCCGCCTGCTCCGACATCACGCAGGGCAGCAACAACGCCACAAACACAATCGTCATCGCGGCCAGGACCGCCCAGCCTTGACGCGTGTCCTTCACCATCCGGCCGAACGTGTGGCACAAACCAGCCGGAATTATCAGAATGGCGAGAAGCTCGAGGAAATTGCTCAGCGGCGTAGGGTTCTCGAACGGGTGTGCCGAATTGACATTGAAGAAGCCTCCGCCGTTGGTGCCCAGTTGCTTGATCGCGATCTGCGACGCGGCCGGCCCGACGGCCAGCGTCTGCTGAGTGACCCTGGCTGTATCGGGGCCGAATGGCTGCAGGAGAGGCACAGACTCGTAGGCACTGAACGTCTGCACGACCCCCTGAGAAACCAGCGCCAGCGCCAGCACCGTGGAGAGAGGCAGCAGGATGTAGAGCGTGGTCCGGGTCAGATCGACCCAGAAATTGCCGATCGAGCGGCTCGAGTGCCGGGACAATCCTCGAATAAGCGCCACCAGGACAGCCATGCCCGCTGCCGCCGACACGAAGTTCTGCACGGTGAGCGCCATCAGCTGCGACAAATAGCTCATCGTCCTCTCGCCGCCGTACGCCTGCCAGTTGGTGTTGGTCGCGAAGCTGGTGGCGGTGTTGAATGCGATGGTAGCCTGCACCCCGGCCATATGCGCAGGATTGAGCGGTAGGAAACCCTGTGCGCGGAGAATCAGGTAGACCGCGACCGTGCTCAGGAGGCTGAACAGCAGGAAACCCCAGGAGTAGCGCTTCCAATCCATTTCATCGTCGGGCCGAACTCCCATGACCCGATAGCAGAGACGCTCGACCGGGCGTAGGAAACGCCCCAGCACGGTGGGCTCCCCTTGATAGACCCGCGCCATGAAGCTGCCGAGTGGTTTGGCCAAAACCAGCAGCACCACGAGATAGAATGCCACCTGAAACCAGCCGCTGGCGGTCATTCGAACAGCTCTGGCTTGAGAAGTGCCGCCAGGAGGTAGATCAGCAGGCCAACGGCGAGAATGAGTCCTACCAGATTTAGCAGGCTCATTGGCATCAAACGCTAAAGCTTCTCGCAGAGCCGGACAAAGCCCCAGCTCAAGGCAAAGAAGGCAATGACCAGCAGAATCATCAGCACATCGAGCATCTCAGTCCCTCGCGAAGAGGCAGCGACCCGTTTCAGGGCGGCGCTTTACGTCAGAGAGGATAGGCGCCGCGGCATCAGGATTTCGTCAGGATCTTGCCTGGCCGCCACTAGTAAGCTTCGCGCGCCTCGATATCTTCCTCCGCCAGAACCCTTTGGCCCTTAACCCGGACCCATGACCCAGATCGTTGCCACCCCCCCGTTGACCCAGTTGAGCGAAGAGGAGCAGCTCTTCCGCTCAACCGTTCGAGAGTTCGCCGAAACCGAGATCCGGCCTCACGTGGCCGAGATGGATGAGGCCGGCAGCTTCCGGCCCGACCTGATCGTCAAGCTCTTCGAATTGGGTTTGATGGGTGTCGAAATACCGGAACAGTGGGGAGGGGCCGCCGGCAACATCTTCCTCGCTGCCATCGCCATCGAGGAGCTGGCACGGGTGGATGCGTCCGCCGCGATCTACGTGGATGTGCACAACACGCTGGTCAACAACGCGATGCTGCGCTGGGGCAACGACGAGCAGAAGAACCGCTATTTCCCCCGGCTCACCTCAGACCTGCTGGGCGCATTCGCACTGTCGGAGCCGGCCAGCGGGAGCGATGCTTTCGCACTCGAGACCAAGGCGGAGGATAAGGGAACCCATTGGGAGCTGACCGGACGAAAGTTCTGGATCACCAACGGAGGAGAGGCAGGTTTCTTCCTGGTGTTCGCCAATGGTGACTTCAGCAAGGGATACAAGGGCATTACCGGGTTCATCGTCGAGCGGGACTTCCCGGGGTTCAGCGTCGGCAAGAAGGAGAACAAGCTCGGCATTCGGGCCTCCAGCACCACCGAGCTCATCCTCGAGAACTGCAAGGTCCCCAAGGAGAACGTGCTGGGGCCGGTGGGCCGCGGCTACAAGATCGCGATCGAGACCCTTAACGAAGGCCGAATTGGAATCGGGGCTCAGATGATTGGTGTGGCGCAAGGCGCACTCGAGGCCGCGATCCAGTACGTGAAGGAGCGAAAACAGTTCGGAAAGCCGGTCGCCGAATTCCAGGGCGTGCAGTTTCAGCTCGCTCAGATGGCCACCGAGCTCGAGGCGGCCCGACTGCTGGTCTATAACACTGCCCGCTTGAAGGACAGTGGTCAGCCGTTCCTGCGCGAGGCGGCAATGGCGAAGCTCTTCAGTTCCCAGGTCGCGGACCGAATCACGTCTCAGTGCCTTGAGCTGTTCGGCGGATACGGCTATTCCAAGGAATACCCGGCGGAGAAATACTACCGGGACGCCAAGATTGGTACGATCTACGAAGGGACCAGCAACATGCAGCTTCAGACCATCGCCAAACTGGTTTTGAAGCAATAATTTTGCGTTCCCGTCTGCAACGTTCGACCTATAACGGAACACCGTTTGCTCTTCATTTTGACGCCGGAAAGGCTCCGGCAGGGATGAGCGATCAAGCGAAGTCATTGCAAGGGGTTGCGGGGAGACGTCATCCCCCCGATTTTACCTCCCCCGCTTGTTGGTCCTCATTCCCCGGGCAAGACAAGCCAAATACAAGAAGTTCTCACACTGAGGGCGCCAGATTGCTGATTGGCCGAGGGATTTGCCGCATCGCAACCGCCGCCGCGCTGCTTAGCGTCGGGGCGTTTGTTATGCCGGTCCACGGCCAGGAGATCGCAGAGGGCCTTCAGCTTCAGCTTCGGCGCTGGTATCGCCAGGCTTCGCGTTCCGCACCCGGCACCTGGGGGATCGCGGTAGCCGATCAGCAGGGCAACCTGCTCTGGAGCATCAATCCAGATAAGGCCATGATCCCGGCCTCCACCGTCAAGCTCCTGACAACCGGATTTGCCCGCACCATCCTGGGCGGTGATGCCCGGCGCTCGACGCGAGTGGTGGGACTGGGGCGGGTGGACGAGGGAACCGGCGAGTGGATGGGCAAATGGGCCTTGGAGCTGAATGGCGACCCCACACTGGAAAGTCCTTCCGGCGGTGGGCCCCGACTCGACGATCTCGCAGAGCAGCTCGCAGCCCAGGGTATCCGACGCCTCCGGGGCCCGATGGAAGTGGTGAGCGCTGATGGTCCTGCCGAAGCGCTCTATCCCTCTGCTTGGCGTCCGGCAAACCGGGGCAGCATCTACGCCCCGCTGGTCGGGTCGCTGACCCTGCACGAGAACGTCGTCTGGATTCACGTGAAGCCTGGGCCAAAATCGGGCCGCCGCGCCGTATTGGTCGAGACGTCGCCCGCAGGACTCGAGGCCCTGGTCGACGTTCACGCCAGCACCGTGGCCGGCTATCGCTCTCGGCTCTCGATCCGGCGCATGGCCGACGGCGGCTACCTGATCAACGGTTCGATAGGGGTCAACGCCTCGGTTCGCCGGCTGGTCACTGTTGCATCGGACCCCAAGGCGATTCTGGCCGCGGCGTGGGCCCGCGCACTCCAGGACGCGGGAATCGAATGGGACCGGAGCCCGAACCCGATTACGGTCGAGGGCGACGCAACCGACGTCCTTGCCGAAGTGACCTCGGCGACGTTCGACTCAATCGCATCCGAAGTGAACCGTCGGAGTCTCAACATCGGCGCCGAACTGTTGCTCCAGTGGGCAGGTGGTCGGGACCACGCGCCCGAGCTGCTCACTGAGCACGTGCAACAGATTGCCGGCGTGGACGGCGGCGTACATCTGGTGGACGGGAGCGGTATGTCCCACGACGATCGGGTCACGCCGGCCACGTTCATCTACTATATGGCCAATTTCCTCTCGACCCCGGCGGGGCGGAACTTCCCCTACCTGTTACCCGCGAATGGCGAGGGAACGTTGACGAGGCTCGCGGGTGGGCTGCCGGCCGCTGGCGTCGTCCACGCCAAGACCGGTACGCTGAGCGGTGTCTCCACTCTGGTTGGATACCTGGGGCAGAAAGACGGGATGTATCTCGTCTCCCTGATGTACAACGGCCCCCGTTCCAAGACCGCGAAGCGCCAGCAGTGGCAGGCGTTCCGGCTCCTCGGAGCGAATGGCGTAACTATCCCCTCCGAAGTCAACGACGAGCCGGATCAGGACACGCCGGGCGCCGCTGCGGATGAAATCGGGGGAGAGCCGGAGAACTAAGCCTACCGGATCAGCAGACCCGTCAACGCCGCAGCGAGCATGATTAGTGGATCGGGGATTTTTCTGATCCAGACCGCAGTAGCCAACGCCGCAAGAGCAATTACCACCGTCGGGACATCAATCAGAGCGCCGCGAGCCAGCACCACGACTGATCCCGCGATCGCGCCGGTCGCCGCCGCGGTTATGCCCGCGACGAAGGCGGCGAGGGCCGGTCGCTTTGCGTACTTCTGGAAGTAGGGAGCGGGAAGAACGGTCAGCAGAAAACAGGGGAGAAATGTGGCCCCGGCCGCAACGACGGCACCCGCCAGCCCGGCCGCGAGGTACCCGATGAATCCGGTGGTGATCACGACCGGGCCGGGCGTTATGAAAGCAACCGCGACCGCATCGATGAACTGCCGCTCTGTGAGCCAGCCGTGCTGAAGGACCACTCCGCCGTGGAGGAAGGGCACGATAGCGAGGCCACTGCCAAAGACGAATGAACCGGCGTAGGCGAAGAAGGCCGCGATCTGCAGGAGGAGACCCGCCTCGGCGGCTGTGCCCGTTCTCCGTAGCCAGGCCGGCGGGACTCGCCAGAGCCAGGTAGCAAACCCTCCCAGGAGGATGAGACCGACCAGCTCCCTGCCGGTTGCAATCGTGGCAACCGCCACCAGCAGGTAGATGCCCCAGAGCAACGTGTCACGTCCGATGGTCTTCAGGGTGAGAAGCCAGGCGCTGCGGCTGATCAGGCCAATCACCGCTGCGGCGACGCCGTAGAAAACGGCCTGCATCCACGGCAATCCCTGATACAGGGTGTATGCCCATCCCAGTGCCAGAACCATGAGGAAGCTGGGAAGCACGAAGCTCAGCCCGGCCAGTGTAGCACCGGCAATTCTCCCCCGCACAAACCCGATGTAGAAGCAGAGTTGTGCCGCAAGCGGTCCCGGAGAGAGCTGGGCCAGCGCGATCCCTTCCCGGTACTCCTCCTCGGAAATCCACCCACGCTGTTCCACCAGGTCTCGATGCATGGCGCCGACCAGGGCGATCGGTCCGCCAAATCCCAGAGTCCCGAGCCGGAGGAAGTACCATCCGAGACCGCGAGTGACCCTGGGTGCGGCGACGACCGTGTTCATGCGGCGAACTCGATACTTCTGCCCGCTCCCTGGGCGACCGCCCGCTGGTAGACCAGAGCAGCAGCGGCCACGTCCTGTACAGCGACGCCGGTGCTGTCGAAGATGAAGACCTGATCCTCGCTGGTCCGGCCGGGCTTGCGGCCCGCCACCAGGTCCGGCAATTCCGCGTAGACCTGGGAGACGGTCATGAATCCGCCCGCAACGGCATGGAAGAGATCACCGATCCGAACCGCTTGCTCGAGGAGATCGGGCACAACGAGAGCCCCGGCCATGAGGGCAGGGTCAACCTCGATCTTCTCGCCGTTGTCCGCCCCCACCGCAGCGACAAAGGTCCCGGCGTTGACGTCTCCCTGACGAATGAGCGGCGTTTTGGATGGAGTACACGTAATGCAGATCTGACTCACCGACAGCGAGGATCTCAGATCCGATACCGCACTAATCTTGATACCCAGCTCGACCCCAAGCTCGCCAGCGAGCTTTCTAGCTCTCAGCGGCTCCAGATCGTAGGCGTAAACCCGCTCGAGCGTCCGAACCAGGTTGAGCGCCCGGATCTGCGCCCGGCTTTGGGCGCCGCAACCGACGATGGTCGCGACCCGGGCGTCTTCCCTTGCCAGGAATCGCGCCGCAACTGCCGTGGCGGCAGCGGTACGCAGAGCGGTAATGGCGGTGGAGTCGAACACCCCTAGCGGCTCCCCCTGTTCTGCATCGCACAGGAGAACGAGCCCCTGAATCGTCGGTCGGCCCCGTGCCGGGTTGCCGGGGAAATTTGCGTTGAGCTTGCCGGCCATGTATCCACCCATACCCGCAGCCTTGAAGTGGAACCCTCCGCCTGAGGCAGGCAGGGCGCTCACCACGGGGCCCATGACTGCTCCCCGAGCCAAGGCGAGGAAACCCTCCTGCACCGCCTCGATACAGTCGGCGAGCGGAAGCAGCTGCTCGACCTCGCTGCGGGAAAGCAGTAGCGTGCCCATCAGGCCGACGCAGGGACGCCCTGCGGATTCCAGCTGTGAGTCTCACCTCTGACATAGCGGCACCAGGAGTACAACGCGTCGTAGAGCACGAAGCCGTGACGCAGCTGCTCGTGGTCATCCCGGAAATTGTGAGACAGGCCGAGGGAGATCGCGAGGAGCCCGGCGCACTGCGGGGCGAGCTCGGGCCGTGCTGTGTCGGCGCCGCGCACAATCACCGCCAGCTCGGCGAGCGCGGGATCCTCCAGATGGTATTGCTTGAGGAACGCGTCGAAACTGCAGAGCGGCCCATCGTGGCTCAGTTCCACGCCCTCTACGTCGTACGGGGTGGCACCCTGTTTCTCCGCCTGGGTCAGTACCTCTCCCGGCGGGACGAAGAGAAACTCGGGGGACGAATCGATGAATCGGGCGATGAGCCAAGGGCAGGCGATCCGGTCGATCTTGGGCCGTTCCCGGGTGATCCAGCGCATGGGACCTCCTGGGGCCGGCAAATTGTGGCCCCCGATGCCGAGGTGGTACATTTGTATCAATGAATGATTCAGTTGAATCTCCCCATGCGCAAGGGCACCCTTCGTGGCTGCTGCTGATACACCAGCTGCCGCCCCGACCCCACTATCTGCGGGTGAAGGTGCGCCGCCGGCTGGCCCGGCTGGGAGCCCGACCACTCAAGAACACGGTCTACGCCCTGCCGTGGAGTGCGGACGCGATCGAGGACTTCCAGTGGCTGAGACGGGAGATCGAGGCGGAAGGCGGAGAAGCAGTGATCTGCGAAGCGACCCTGCTCGAAGGTCTAAGCGATGCCACCCTGGACGGCCGGTTCCCAACGGGTCGCCAGGCAACGCGTCAACCGGCCCCGATCCGGGTCAGGCCCGACCTGTCGAAGGGCCGGGTCTGGGTCACCCGGAAAGACGTCCATGTCGATCGCATCGCCAGCGCCTGGCTGATCCGGCGGTTCATCGACCCCAAGGCTCGTTTCAAATTCGTTCCCCCGCAGGCCTACGCACCAAAGAAGGCCGAACTCCGGTTCGATATGTTCGAGGCGGAATTCACCCACGAGGGCGATCACTGCAGCTTCGAAACCCTGGTCCATCGCTTCGGACTCAAGGATCCCGCCCTGCGCGTTCTGGGAGAAATGATCCATGACATCGACTGTAAGGATGGGAAGTTCCGCCGCGCCGAAACGACAGGACTGCAGCGCCTGATTCAGGGCATCGTGGCCACGAATGCGAAGGATGCCATGCGATTGCGGCAGGGCGCCGTCATTCTGGATAGTTTCTACGACGCCTTCACCTCGCGACGGAAGTGAAGATCGTTTGCAGGTTGCTGATGCTCGCCCTGGTTACTGGAGTCGTGCGACCGGTCTCGGCCCAGGTTGCCGGGGACGGAGCAACCTTGCGCGTCGAACGCGTTGTCTCGACTATCACGCTCGACGGCCACCTCGACGAGCCTGACTGGCTTGCGAGCGATTCGATCACCGATTTCCGGCAGCAAGAGCCGGAGGAGGGCGCGCCCGCGAGCGAGCGGACGGTGCTGCGTGTCCTGCGTGATGACAAGGCGTTCTATTTCGGGATCCACGCCTACGACCGTGAGCCTGCCCGAATCCGGGCGCGTCAGATTCGCCGGGACGCGGACCTGGAGGACGATGACTTCGTCAAGATCCTGATCGACAGTTTCCACGACCGGCGGGGTGCCTTCGTCTTCGGGACCAATCCCAACGCGTTGATCTGGGATGCCCAGCTCATCGGTTTCGAAGAACCCAATGTCGACTGGAATGGAATCTGGACGGTCGCAACTAGCCGTGACTCAGATGGCTGGACGGCGGAGTTCCGAATACCGTTGCGCACCCTCCGGTTTCACGCTGGAAACGACGGCGTGTTCGGGTTCAATGTGGAGCGCTTTCTCCGGCGACGGAACGAGACAACGTTTTGGCGATCCTGGGGGCGAACCCAAGGATTCTACAATCTGCTCGAGGCCGGTACCCTAACCGGGATCGGCGAGGTGCATCGCGGACGAGATCTCGAGCTCCGCCCGTACCTGCTCGGGCAGGCGACCGCCGCAGAACGCGTCATCACCGGGACGGGCGCTGACAGTGTGGTCGGGGCCAGCGACCGCGATGCCAAGGCAGGGGTGGATGCCAAGCTGGGTATTTCGCCGACCCTCACGGCGGACCTCACGATCAACACGGACTTTGCGCAGGTCGAAGCGGACCGGCAGATCATCAACCTGACCCGCTTCCCGGTCTTCTTCCCCGAAAAGCGGGAGTTCTTCCTCGAGTCCAGCGGCACCTTCGACTTTGCACGGCAGCCCATCCTGACCCCGTTTTACTCCCGGCAGATCGGCTTGAAGGACGGAGAACCAGTTCCAATTCTCGCAGGCGCGCGCCTCACCGGACGCGCCGGTCCATGGACTCTGGGCCTGTTGGCGGCTCGGACTGGCGGGGAGGATGACGCCAATGACGCCGTCCTGCGCCTCAAACATGATTTTCTCGAGCGCGCATACATCGGGGGCATCGCAACGCTCCGCACGGGCCCGGGCGTCTCCGGCACCGAGGCCAGCGGTGGCCTCGACATCGACCTCCCTCTCGTCGTGCACGGTCAGAACGTCGAGCCGTCATTCTGGATTACCGGCACCAGTACTCCAGGGATCCCCGGCGTACCGTTGGCGTGGCGTGCAGCCACAGACTATCCCAACGACCTCTTCGACATTTTCGCCTCGTTGTGGCGCGTCGAGGCAGGATACACCCCAACCTTGGGATTCGTTCGTCGCACCGGTATCAAGGAAACGACCGGGCACTTCGACTTCACACCCAGACCAGGGGTCCTCGGCATTCGCCAGCTCGATTTCGAATTTCCGAGCTGGGACATCATTGCCAACGAACAGGGCAGCCTCACCCGAAGCAGCGACTGGCAGACGGCTGAAATCGAATTGCGTCCGCTCGGAGTGCTCTTTCAGTCCGGCGACCAGTTCGAAATCAATATTCAGCGATTTCTCGATGCGCCGACCGATTCGTTCGACATCTTTACCGGCGTCATCATTCCGCCGGGGCGTTACTGGTATACCCGCGGCGAGGTGAACTTCTCGACCTCTCGCGGGCGCCCGTTGAACCTGGATGCGCTCTACAGCTGGGGAGATTTCTATACCGGTACCAACCAGGAGCTGAGCTTCGACGCTACCTTGCGCTTCGGCGGACACCTGATCCTCGGCGCAGACCTGACTCGCGACGCAGTCCGGTTGCCGGAGGGGGATTTCAACGCGATCCAGACGGGAGGACGGGCCCAGTACGCATTCAATCCCCGCACCGATCTCCTGCTCTTTGTGCAGCACAATAACGAGGACCAGAGAGTCGATTTTCAAGTGCGTTTCCACTGGATCCCGACGATCGGCGACGATTTGTATGTGGTCTGGACCTCCGGCTACACCACCGATCCGGCAGCCGAGCATCACTTCCCCGATAGCCAGGCGCTGCACGATCCTCTCAGCGGATCATTCACCATCAAGGCGGTTCACCGCCTGGAGCTGTAACCATGCATTCAGCGCGATACTTTCTCGCCATCCTGGCCCTCTGGCCCCTCGCGACGATCCCCTTGCAGGGCCAAACCCCGGATTCGGTCCGTTGGGGGGAGCTCGATACTGTTCTCGGCGCGAAACCGGTCGCTCAGTCAGGGGTGCACCGGTTCAATTTTCCTCGCAGCGATCTGACCATCAGGATGGGCGACGTCACGATCGCACCGGCTCTGGCCCTGACATCCTGGGCGGCATTTACCGATGACCCGAGCTCAACCGCAGTCATGGGAGATCTGGTCGTCATCGCTCCGGAACTCCCTGCCCTGCTGGCGGCACTATCTTCGGCCGGGATCGCTGTTACAGCGGTGCACAACCATCTGGTAGGTGAAGATCCCCGGGTGATATACGTGCATTATCACGGGCATGGGACGAGCCAGGAGCTGGCCGCGGGGCTGGCACGCGCACTCGCCGCTACGGCAACGCCACGGCCTGCAGCGGCGAGCCCGTCCATGCCGGTAACGATCGATACCGCCCGGATCCATGCCGCACTCCAGAGTCAACCGAAGGGCAGCGGTACGATCGCCTCGGTCGGACTGCCGCTGTTGAAATCGGAGGTTGTGATGGACGGTCGGGTGGTTCCGGTGACGTTCGGGCTCACTAGCCCGATCAACTTCCAGCGGGTGAGCGACCAGCGCTGGCTGGCAACTGGGGACTTCGCGGTGAGCAGTACGCAGGTTCAGCCCATCGTGAGAGCGCTCATCGAGGCAGGCATCACCCCCACGGCGATTCACAGCCACCTGCTTGGGGAAACCCCCACGGTGTATTTCATCCACTTCTGGGCCGACGGAACTCCGACGAAGGTCCTGAGCGGACTGGGCGCCGCGGTGAAGGCCGCCGGACAGTGACGACTCACAGCATTAGGTGAGCGAGCTCCTTCCCCTCCGGCGCAGCTGAAGAAGATCCCATCGGCTCCAGCGTCAGCGCCGCTCCCATCACCTGTCCGCCGCTCGGAGGCATCGGCAGCGTCAGGAATGCGGGAGTCCCTCCCCCGGTCTTCACTACGACTCCCCGCACCATTCCGGTCTCCGTAATGAACCAGAACTGGCACATCTGCCCTGGGTCCGGCGCTGGCAGGCCGTAGATCACCACATTCCACATGTGGGTACGGTCATCGGCGAAGATCACCATGCCGCCCTGTTGCTCACCCATGCGTATGCTGGCGTGACGCACCCGGTCAGCCGTGCGCATGATCTCCAGAGTGTCGCGCACCATCTCGAGCTGATGGGAGAGGTTAGCCCTGGCCACCTCGGTGGCTCGCTCTACTGAACGAACCCGCGATGTGGCCCACGCCCAGGCGCCGATAGCGAGAACCAGCGAGGCGGCAGCCGCCAGAAGGGGGGCGACGCTCCTCCGAGGCCTGATACCCAGCGCGGACTCGACCATCCTCCGCTTCAGCTCCGGCCGCGGAGTCACCGGCATGGTCCCCAGCGGAAGCCAGGCCAGCTCCTGCTCGATCTGGTGAATCGCCTCGCGGCAATCCTCGCAGCCCTCCAGGTGAGCGCGGAAGGTCGATTCCTCTTCCGCTTCCAGGCTCCGGACAACGAAGGATGTCCGATGCTCCACGAACCAATCATGCGCGCTCATACGACCCAGTCTTTGATGGATGCCAGAGATACCCGCAGCTTGTCGAACGCCAGACGCAGGCGCGTCTTGACTGTGCCAAGCGGAATGCCGAGCCGCGCGGCGATTTCGGAATGCGTGAGACCTTCGAAATAGGCCAGCTGGACGACGGCGGCCTGTTCTTCGGTGAGCCCGCGAAGGGCCTGGTGAACCGATTCATGGACGTGCCAGCCCGGCATCGCGGCTTCGTTCGGCTCCACCGGCCGGGTCCAGCCTTCACCCGCCTCTCCAAACGCGCGATAGCGCTCGATCTTCCCGACCTGACGCTTTCGCCGCCTCAGCCGGTCTATCGCCCGGTTCCTCGTGATGCGAAGGATCCAGGCCATCAACCCGCCTTCCGCTCCGTCGTACAGATCCACCCGGCGCCAGACAATGTTGAAGGCTTCCTGAACGACTTCCTCGGCTTCGTCACGATCGCTGAGCATGCCGTAGGCAACACCGAGCAGCCACGGCGTCGCGAGGTCAACCAGCTCTACGAGTGCCTGTTCGTCTCGCGCCAGGAGACGGTTGTATAGGGAGGTCTCCCGCGCGCGGGAAAGCAACGCACGACCGGGTTGTCCCGGATTGGGAGAACGATCGGATGGGAACGAGCTCGGCACCTGCGACGGGCTGTCAGGTGGCGATGGCGGACTGAAACATCATGGCCTCCTCGGCACTGTAAGGTACACCAGATTGAGGTTGTACTCTTTCAACGCCAGGAGGCCGGGTTTGGTTCTTGAGTGCTACTCCACGACCACTTCGATTGGGCCGAGGCTGTGCTCGTCGGTCGCCGCATCGTGACCGAAGTCGACCATGACCGTTCCGGTAGTTGACGCCGCCGCATTGACCACGACCTGGTGACTGAAGTGTGCGTTAGGATCCATAGTCGGGGTAGCAACTCCCGCGGGATCGAAGGTCAGTGAGCTGAAGTGGGTGTCTTCGATATCGTCGAGATTGTCTCCACCCACATTCAGGAAGGTCGCCCGCACCGTCACCGTCTGGCCTTCCGGCAGATGCAACTTGCCGTCACCACTCGGTGGCGCACCGTCAACCGAGAACGTAACGCTCACAGGATCGTGGTCGTCCACTGCCACCGTCTCATCGCTGCTGCATCCAGCCAGGGCTACCACTCCGACTGCCAGTCCGAAGAAACCGCTTCTGTCACGGGTCATGCACGAACTCCTGAGTTCAATTGGTGGACGGAGACCAGTTGAATGCCGCGCGAAACGTCAGCGGGGGTCCCGGGTTGATGAAGCCGGAGGCGCGGATCTCCGGATACTTGGTATCGAACAGGTTCTGGATGGCAACATCGAGCTGCAGGCCAGCACCGAGTGGGACCTGGCCGCTGAGGTCGAAAACGATGTACGGCTGGGTGCGGATATCGGGCTCGCCGATCGGCGTGTAGGGGCCCAAGGCACGGGCATTCAGCGCCACCAGATACTTGGAGGCGAGCACTGTGTTGATGCCAGCCTGCACCGTGTACTTGGCGACACCGGGAACTTCCTTGCCCTGACCTCCTTCATCATGGTTGGAAAGACATACCGGCCCCCGATCGCAAAGGACCGGAATCGCCGTGTCGATCGGAGCCCGGACGCCCGCGAGAACACCTTCCAGGTGTGCATCGGCGAACTCGCCCGTGAGATGCGAGTCGGTCCAAGTGCCGGCGAAGGTCAGTGAGGTGACACCGAAGAGACGCACGCGCGCCCGCCCGTCGAACCCCTGGCGCACGCTGGTGCCGGCGCTGGTGATCTCCAGGGTGACCGGATCGAGGATGCGCTCGTTGGAGACGTCGGTGCGGAACGCCGAGACCTGGGCGTCGGCGCGGTCATTGTGCCAGTCGACGCCCACCTCGCTGGCCCAGGCTTGAAGTGGGGCTCGGCCTACGTCTTCGATGACTCCGGGGGCCCCGCGAAAGCCGTGGCTCAACGAAGCCAGGAGAGAGGTATTCTCTCCCAGCAGATACCGCACGCCGGCCTTGGGACTGAGGATGGCACGGGTATCCTCATTGAACGCGCCCCCGGCGATCCAGTCGCGACTCCCGTAGTGCAGCACATCCAGGCGGGCGCCGACATCGACTCCGAACCTGGTTCCGAAAGTCCGCCGGTAGCGCGCGAAAGAAGAACCGGAAGCGTAGTCGGCATCGACATCGTTCTCCGCAGCGTGTGGCACCCGGCTGGTGGTCTGATCGCGTTGGTATTCCGCGCCATCGATTCGCCCGGCGACGCCGAAGGTGAATTCGCCGGCCGTCGGGGTCCACACAACCGATGACTGGGCTCCCGTAGCCAGCCGGCGGTCGTGCTCTCCCGTCTGCTGCAGGGCTTCGCCGGTTTCCGGGATATTGAGGTAGAGCTCCCAGCGGGAACTGAACGCCCAGGCAGTGGCCTCGAACGCGGTACGGGTCCCCAGAGCAGTTGCGTATCGGCCGTGGGCGACGATTCGCAGGACCTTCCCGCCGTCGGTCGGGTCGGTTGCCTGGGTGAGGTTGTCGGCGTTGTAGTCGGCGACTGAGACGAAGCCGGGGGAGTTCCAGCCCGTCGCATAGACGCCTAAGCCGCCTTCGATTCGCCCTGCTGACCCGGCGCGCTTCCAACCACGCAGCAGCGAATTCACCAGCCAGTAACGGCTGTTGTCGCGCCAGCCCTCGGAACGTTCGCCAGAAACGGCAAGCATGGATCCGCCGGTGTCGTCCCGGCGTCCCGTGCGCAGCCAGCCACCCACGTCGCCATAGCTTGAACCGGTGACCGCCATGGAAGTGCCTTCGGCATCGGCGGAGGTGAATGCCTCGACCACTCCGGCAAGCGCGAAATCGCCGTAGAGTGGGCTCGCCGGACCATGAATCAGACGGAGCGAGCTCACCACCTCAGGCTGCAGTGAATTCCAGTCCGAATACCCTTCGCCGTGTCCGTTGATGGGGAGATTCACCGGCACGCCATCTACCACGAGCAGGACATCACCCGAATGATCCGAGGTGAACCCGCGCACGACAACATCCGAGGCAAACCCCGGTCCCTGGCCTTGCTCGTGGACCTCCACTGCGGCCGCCCGGCGGAACATGTCATACGGACTGTCGCTCGGAGTGTGCTCCAGAACCGCTCCGGTGAGGTTGATCGTTGCGACTGGAGGAGGAGCCGCGTGCTCTCGCGCCGCGGTAACTTCGAGCGGCTCGAGCACGACAGGCTGCTTCTTGGTTGTGTCGACGGGCTGCTTTGTCGTATCGACGGGCTCCTGCGCCGCAAGCGGCGCGAAAGCCGCGAAGCCCGCAAGTGCCGCGACCACCGTCGCGCGCTTAGAAATGTCTCGCCACATGTTGTCGCCGTTTCCTCGCGAAAACCCCGCGCGCCTCCACGATCGCATGACGATCGGAGGGCACGTGCGTCCGAGAATGGACGCTTTACTACCAGCTAGTTGGGATCAGGCGAGGGGAGGGGGGCCGACGGCGTACGGAAGGGTGTGCTCGGGAGTCTGAACGAGGTAGGAAACAGGGGTAATGCCAATATGGTATCCGACGGCGTCGATCGGGATGACGGCGTGGCCAGCAGCGGCCAACATCGCCGGCATGGGCGCGTGACACGAACCGAGGCAGGTGCACCCGTGGTGGTCACCCACCGGTGAGCCGTGGTCCCCATGCGATGCGTGTTGATGCATGGCGGCCTGAACCGCCAGATGACCGACTGGCCCGTCGTGCTCAGGGCAGCGATGAATCCCCGCTCCGTCCGTGAGCTGGACGCCAAGTAGCAGAACCACCTGCAACAGCGCGGTGGCAGCGGAAAACACATCGCGAAGGCGTTTCATACGCGGGGGAACAATACGCGTGGCCTGGTATTCAGGCAACGTGATTGGACAATTTTCGGGCCGCCGCCTCGAGGACCGAGTCGGTCTTGCAAAAGGCGAAGCGTACAAGGTGCCGTCCTAGTTCGGGACGGCTGAAGAAACTGGAACCCGGGACACTGGCGACGCCCTTTTCTACGACCAGCTGGCGTGCGAATTCAGTGTCCGAGAGATCGGAGAGCGCCGAGAAATCGCACAGGATGTAATAGGCACCCTCGGGACGTACGGATTTGAAGCCCGCCCTGTTCAAACCGTTCCATAACAGATCTCTCCTCCGGCGATAGTCTGCGGCGAGTCCATGGTAGTACTCCGGTCCAAACGTCTCCATCGCGACAGCCAGCGCCTCTTGTAAAGGGGCTGGGGCACCGACCGTGAGAAAATCGTGGACCTTGCGGATGGCATCCGTCACCCGGGCCGGGGCCATGATGGTCCCGATTCGCCAGCCGGTGATGCTGAAGGTCTTGGAGGCACCGCTGATGGTCACGGTGCGCTCCCTCATTCCGGGCAGGGTAGCGAGCGGAATGTGTTTGCCCTCGTAGAGAATGTGCTCATAGATCTCGTCAGTCACCGCCCAAGCCTTGAAGCGTTCGCAGAGACGGGCAATGCCCTCGAGTTCGCTGCTTGTCAGCACCCGCCCCGTGGGATTCGCCGGGGTGTTGACCACGATGGCACGCGTTCGATCGGTAAATGCGGCGGCCAGCCGTTCGAGGTCGAGCGCCTGCCCCGGGGCCTGGCTGACGAAGACTGGTCGCGCATCGCAGAGAATCGCATCCGGCCCGTAGTTCTCGTAGAAAGGTTCAAAGACGATGACCTCGTCACCGGGATCTACGATGGCCATGAGGGTCGCGGCCATGGCTTCCGTGGCTCCGCAGGTGACCGTGATCTCCGCTTCGGGATCCGCGGAGAGTCCGTACCAGTCGCTGTATTTCTTGGCGAGCGCTTCCCGGAGGCGCCGCGCACCCCAGGTGATGGCGTACTGGTTCACGTTGTCCCGGATGGCGCGAGCGGCGGCTTCCTTCAAGAGCTCGGGCGCCGGGAAGTCGGGGAACCCCTGAGCCAGATTGATGGCTCCGTGCTGGTTGGCGAGACGGGTCATACCGCGAATCACGGATTCGCGAAAGCCAGTCGTTCGGCGGGCTAGATGCATGGGTGATAGTTTAGGCGATCCCCTGCGGAGGTACCATGCCACCGGCCGAGCTCACGCCCGACCCCACCGCCCAGTGACGGTTCGGCTCAATTCCCCCAATCGACTGATCGAGGGTTGATGCGCATCGTTTCATTGTTGCCGGCAGGTACCGAGATCGTCACGGCGCTCGGATGCGAGACCCTACTGGTCGGCATCAGCCACGAGTGTGATTACCCCGCATCGATTCTTCAATTACCGAGGGTCACCCGGACCCCGGTGGATACTTCCCTCTCCAGCGCGCGGATCGATGCCCAGGTTCGTGAGATACAGGCCGAAGGGAAGCCGGTGATAGCACTCGAAGCCGGAGTGCTGGAGACCCTGGCTCCCGATCTGATCCTTACCCAGGACCTGTGCGAAGTCTGCGCGGTCGCTGACGGTGAAGTCTACCGGCTTGCCGATACGATGTCCTCGCCACCAGAGATTGTTCCGCTTAGAGCTCGCGACCTTGGTGGAATTCTGGAAGACATCCGGACGGTGGGACGCGCAGTAGGACTGGCCAAGGCCGCCGAAGAATTGGTGCAGAGTTTGGAACTGAAACTGCGTCTGCTCTCCGAGGATGGACTCGACGATTCGGGACTTGGGCCCAGGCGTCGCGTCCTCTGCATCGAATGGCTGGATCCCCTGTACTTCGCCGGACACTGGGTACCCGAGCTGGTCCACGCGGCGGGAGGAACAGATGTCGGCGCCCGGCCCGGTGCCCATTCGACGCAGCGCTCGTGGTTGGAGGCGGTTCGCCTAAGACCGGACCTGCTGCTGGTGATGCTCTGTGGCTTCGGGGTCGATCGTACCGAAGAGGAGCTGGTGGGTGTGCGGGATTCCGACGCCGTGAAGCTGTTTGCCGACACCGAGACTTGGATAATTGATGGGAACAGCTACACCTCGAGGCCCGGTCCCCGTGTGGTGGACGGCGCGATACGGATTCGCGCCGCCCTCCAGGCACACGAGATGGACGGACTACGTCGCTACGCTCCTACGGGTGCGCGGTCTGGATGACAAGGTCATCCACCCACATGGTCTGGGTGACCGGAGATCCCACTCCGATGAACGGCGCTATAAGGAACTGGTTGAACTTCATCGTCGAGTGGATCCCGGTCCGGAACAACACGTTCTGGTGGTCGATCAGGAGCTGCCCATCAAACCAGTACTGGGCGATGCCGTTCAACTGCCCCTTCCCGCCCTGAATCGTATTGAGTTGGAAATAGGCCTCGACGTGATGCCAGTCGTTCTTGTATCCCGGACCCGGAGCCGGCTTGAACGCGGCCTGGGCCGCATGCCACTGTTTGTCGTTCCGCCACGCGGTACCGGCCTGGTAGCAGTCCGTCGCATAGCCGTCCGTGTCCCCGTTGCAACCACCGGCAGCGCGATTCTCGGTGATTTGTGACAAGTCCTGATGGACGTTTGCGGCGTCGATATTCAGGGCGTCCTGCATCGCCAGGATAGGCACTCCACCGTTCTGGTAATTGTGCTCGACGTAGGTCGTGAGGTGGGTGGCAGAGGGTCCGATGTACTGGCCATCCTCGTCGGTGATGAACTGGAATTCATGCGGGTGATAGTTCACCCCTGATCCCACCCAATTGGCGCTGTACTTAACCCAGTAACTCAGGTACACGGTTTCGCTCGCCGTGAAGCGGATCCGCATCGAGTTGCCAAAGGTCGGCGTCGATGACCCCTGGTTGAACGTCGCCTGGAGAGACCTGGTGCCGCCCGGCCGGTGCTCCGCCGCGGTGATCGTGAGGTTGGTGTTGTCATACCAGCCACGGGCCGCGAAGCCGGTGTCCTCGAAGCCCTCTTGCACGAGTGTAGTCGGCGGAGGAGGGGGTGGCGGGGGAGGCGGAGGCGGCGGTGCTGAAGTGGTATCCCGGATCACCACCGCAGCCGAATCTCCGATCGTGGTCCCAGGGGCAATCGCGCGTACCACGAAACTCCCGGCGTTCGGGCCCGCGGCGTAGGCGCCGCTGGTCGAGACCGTGCCACCCGTGGAACTCCACATGACAGTCACCGGACGAGAGACTGCGTCCGACCACTGGCCCTGCACCACGAAGGTGCGGCTCTCACCCGGATCGAGAGTTACGCTGGCTGGGGTCACGTCGAGGGAGACCAGCTGAGGCGGAGGAGGCGGAGGTGGAGAACCAGCGTCGACCGTCACCACAGCCGAGTCGCCATAGCCACCGCCCTGAAAGACGGCGCGCACCACGTAGGTTCCCGGCGTCGCCGAGGCCGTGTAGGTACCGTTGGCCGCCATGGAGCCGCCAGATACTGTCCAGGTCACCGGCACCGTCCCATGACTGCCGTCGCTCCAGAAGCCCTGGGCAGCGAAGACCTGGCTGGCGTTCGGCGCCATGGTCACACTGGTCGGTGTGACTTCAATCGACGTGAGCTCGGCAGGATCGAGACCGCCGGACTTGGCGGGGACGGAACAGGCAAGGAGCGACAGCGAGGCCGCGCGGGCGAGGAGCCCGACGTGACGGGTCAACGTCATGGACCTATCCAGAGTAAGCGTAGGCAGCCCAGCCGTTTTCCCGTCCACCACCACCGCCCCTGGGAGCGGGGTAATGATGCTAGTTACCACTGTCGATGTCAATGTTAAATACAGTACACCTAGTCTAACAATTCTGTGAATCATACGTCAAATCCATGATACTATTGTGATTACAAGGAGATAGCCGATTTGAGCCAAGTAACTACTGACTGTTTTCATGACGGTATAGCAGGTGGGGGAATGGCCAACCTCCCGGCCTCAAGCCTCGACCCGCCTAGACAAAGCCTCAAGCGCCACCAGATTAGCCGCCCGGTGTTTCACCGAGAGAGGTAGAAACCGAGAATGGATCAGCACCAGCTCATGTTCCTCAAGACCCTGCTCGACTCGCCAGGGCCTTCATCCTTCGAGACCCTGCCCTCCCGAATCTGGCGTGCCGAAGCCGAGCGCTTCGCCGATCGCGTGAGCGCGGACGTCAGCGGCAATTCGTTCGCTGTACTCAATCCCGAGGGATCCCCCCGAATCATGCTCGCTGGCCACATCGATGAGATCGGGGTAATGGTCACCTACATCGATGACGAGGGATACCTGAGTTTCGAGGGAATCGGCGGATGGGACCATCAGGTCTTCGTGGGACAGCGGGTCTTCCTGCTCGGTCGCGACGGCCCGGTACCGGGGGTCATTGGGAAACGCGCCATTCACCTCATGCAGAAGGACGACCGGGACAAGGTCTCCAAACCCGAAGACCTGTGGATCGACGTCGGGGCTTCGAGCCGCGTCGAGGCGCAGGGCCGCGTGAGGGTCGGCGATGCCGGCGTCCTTGCCTCGAGTGTAGTGGAGTTTCCCAACGGCAGGATCGTCAGCCGGTCGCTCGACAACCGAGTGGGTGCCTTCGTCGTGCTCGAAGCGCTCCGACTCCTCTCGGCGAAGCGTCCGACTGCATCGGTCACGGCCGTGGCTACCACCCGAGAAGAAATCGCATATACCGGAGGCGGTGCCCGAACCTCCGCAACCGGACTACTGGCCGACGTCGCTCTCGTGGTTGACGTGACTCACGCAACCGATTATCCAGGATTGGAGAAACGGAAACACGGCGACTATCGACTTGGCGGAGGAACGGTTTTCACCCGCGGAGCCTCGGTGAATCCCGTTCTCCTGGATCTACTCATAGCCGAGGCGGAAGCCGAAGGGATTCCTTATACGCTCGAGGCAGCGCCTCGCGAAACCAGGACCGATGCCGACTCCATCTTCACGGCCCACCGCGGTGTGGCCACCGCGCTGGTATCGGTCCCGCTTCGCTACATGCACAGCCCGAACGAGATGGTCTCTCTGGAAGATCTGGAGCGCGCGGCGCGGGTACTGGCGGGTGTAGCTCGGAGAATCGGACCGTCTACCGACCTGATTCCTCGCTGACGGGCGTTAAGCCCACATCGTTGAAAGGGCCTTCTCGGCGGCGGCGCGAACCTCGAGGTCCTGGTCCTGCACAAATCCCTTTATCGCATTGGCCGCCGAGGGGCCGGCGAGGTGCAGCCCCTCGATCGCGGCCAGCCGCGACGCGGTAGACTTCCGCTTGAAGAGCCGGCGACTTGGCTCTGCGGCCTTCTGCAGCGCGTTGATCGCGTCTTTGGACCCGATCCGGCCGAGGGCGAGGTACATCTCCCGTTGAATGTCAGGCTTTGATTCGTCCTCGGCGGCGATCGCGAGGCTCATCGCGAGTCCCTGAGTCTTCCGGCCGTCCAGGTTGGCGACCGCCTGCAGCCGCACACCCGGCGATGAGTCCTTCAAGGCATGCCGGAGTGCCTCAGCGGCGGCGTTCCCTCCGATCTTCGCGAGCGCTCCCGCGACTGCTCTCCGGACCCGTTCATCGGCATGGTCGACCTGCTTGGCCAGCTGGGGAACGGCATTCTCGATTCTCAGTTCCCCAGCCAGATCGGCCACGTTGCGCACGACGAACCAGTCGTCGTGGCTCAGCATGTGAACCAGCAGGTTGGTGCCCTCGGTCATCTCCTTGAGGGCGTTGAAATAGGCCCGCCGATCGGTGGCATCTTCGGCGGTGGCCATCTCGTGGAGGAGAACCTCGGTTGCGTCGGCCCCCATCCGGCGCATGACCACGACCGCTTCAGCGCGATGAGGGGGGCTGGCCACGAGCCTCGCCAGACGCTCCAGCGCCGAGCGCGGAAGCATGCGCCTGAGTGCGATACCGTAGCCCCGGTGTTCCGCTGCTTCTCCTCCCTTTGTCTCCAGCTCGATCAGACAATAGGCCGCCCGCAGAAGGGTTGGCCATTCCTTTTGACGCGCCGCGAGCTCCGCCGAGGCCACCAGCTCGTTGAGGAGATCGGCGGTACCTCGCGAGGACGTCTCAGCTTCAAGTCGGGTTACCGTGTCCTGAAGCGGGTTTGCGGTATGCAGCTCAAGGGTGGCGAAGTGCATCAGACCGACCTGCGCCTCGCTCAGTGCATCGGGCCCCAGATCCTCGAGCGCGCCCTCGTCCTTCTTGGTGTTGGGATCGGGTCGCGGCTTCTTCGCGAGTTCCGGATCGATCGGGGAGACTTGAACCGCTCCGGAGCCGGCCGCGTCGAGTCTCGCCATCAGGTGATCGAAGGAACCGTACGTGCCAGGAGGAACCGATATGGCGCGGACCAGCGACAGCAGCGCCGGCATCATCAGGCCGGCTGGCAAGCGAAATCGTCCGACTCCTATCGCGGCGAGCTGCCCGTGGAGGGCATCGATAGACACTGATCCGAAGGGGACTTCATCCGCCCCGACTGTGAAGCCGCGGTCGGTGAGAGTGACGGTCAGATCTCTCCCGGCCAAGCCCTGAGCAAAGGCCCGGAATGCCGACCGCTGCTCTTCCTGGGCATCCGTTTTGTCACGGAGCAGGAAGACGACTTTGGCGAGGGCCGAAAGCGTCGCTGCGGAATCGGTCATTGAGGGTGTGGGCAACGTTCGAAGATACTCCCTAGCCTTCGGTGCAGCAATGCTTTACGCCGACGCTGCACAGTGAATCACTGCTCCACTTCTAGCCCGACGTGGAACACTTTACTTTTTCCCGCCTATGCCCATCACCGCAAAACTGACTCCGCGGGCGAAGTTGTCGGCCGTGGTGAGCTTCATGTTGGTGGTCCTGACCGGTGCGCTTTCCGCCCAGTCTACCGCCGACGCCATCTCACTGCTCAATGACGTTCGGTACCTGAGCGACGACAAGCTCGAGGGCCGGATGATCGGTTCGCCAGGCGCCGATAGCGCTGCGGCCTATCTCGCCCGCCGGTTCAAGAAGGTTGGACTGATCCCATCGCCCGGTGGCTGGTTCCAGAGCTTCACGGTCTCTCGGGACGCACCTGCCGCGGCTCACGCCGGAATCGGCGGGGTCACCGGGAAGAACGTGATTGGAGTATTGCCGGGACGGGATCCCAGGCTGCGGGACGAAATCATCCTGGTTGGCGCCCACTACGATCACCTCGGCCGCGGCGGCTTCGGCAGCCTCGACCCGGACAGCACCGGAAAGGTGCACAACGGGGCCGACGACAATGCCTCGGGCGCCGCGTCACTCATCCACATCGCCCACAGGCTGGCTGTCCAGCCTCCGGCGCGCACCGTCGTGTTCGTGGCGTTCAGCGGTGAGGAAGAGGGCCTGCTCGGATCGGCTTACTACGTGCGCAATCCCGCGTTCCCGCTCGCCAGCGTCTACGCCATGATCAACCTCGATATGGTTGGCCGCCTCCGGGACGATCATCTCATCATCTACGGCTCGGCCACCGCGGCGGAGTTCCAGGGCTTGATCGATTCCCTGAACACCCAATCCGGCTTTGTCATAACATCCCGTGGTGACGGCTACGGCCCCAGCGACCAGTCCTCATTCTACGGTGCCGGCAGGCCGGTATTGCACATCTTCACCGACCTCCACGAGGACTATCATCGCACCACCGACGACTGGGACAAGATCAACGCTGACGGGTTGGCGAAGGTAGCGGACTTCACTACCGAGTTGGTTCGCGCGCTGGCATCGCGTCCCGGTCCGCTCAACTTCGTCAGCAAAGCGGCACCAACTGATTCAGGGCCGCCGCCAGTCACACCAGGTTACGGCGCCTATCTGGGCACCGTGCCGGACATGAGCGAAAATCCCGGCGGCGTGCGATTGACCGGTGTGCGCGCGGGAAGCCCCGCGGAGAAAGCCGGACTCCGGAGTAGCGACGTGATCGTATCAATCGGCGGCATGGCGACACCCGACTTGGAGGCGATGACCGTTGCCCTGCGAGCCCACAAGGCGGGCGATGTCGTGGATGTCCGGTATGTGCGCGACGGGGTGGAGCAGACCGTTTCGGTGACACTGGGAACCAGAGGCAGCTGATGGCTTCGACTCTCGATCCCCAGCCGATTCTCGCCGGACTGCGCGGGATCTTCGCGCGGGAGGCGGGACGAACCGCGTTACTCCAGTACGCGGCCGATCGGATCCAGGCGGCAGGCCCGCCCTTCACCTCGGTCTACCTCTACATGCTGCACGGTGACGAGCTCGTGCTCGAGACGTTCGCGGGGCGGGAAACCGAGCATACGCGAATTGCCGTCGGGAAGGGTGTTTGTGGAACCGCCGTGGCCACCGGCCAGGACCAGAACGTGGGCGATGTCAGGGCGATCGGGAACTACATCGCCTGCAACACCTTCACCCGTTCTGAGCTGGTCGTTCTGATTCGGCGGGGCAAGACGATCCTCGGCCAGATCGACGTGGATAGTGATGTTCCCGACCCCTTCGGACCCGATGAAGAAGCGGCGGTGCGTGCCGTCGCCGATGGTCTGGCGGCCCTTCTCTGACGCGTAGGTTCTGCCAGGCCAATTGAATGTCCCTCCGCGCCTGGTCCTCCGCCCGCTGGACGGTCCCCCTCCCTCCAGGCCACCGCTTCCCGATTGCGAAATATGCCCTGATCCGCGACGCTGTCGTCGCTTCCGGCGCTCTGCCTGGCGGCGCGATCGAGGAGCCCGAACGGGTACCTGTCGAAGCGCTGCAACTGGTGCACGATCCGGCGTACGTGGCGTCGATCCTCGATGGAACCGTGGACCGGGGTGCCGCCCGCCGCCTCGGTTTCCCCTGGACTCCAGAGCTGCGCGAGCGGTCCCTGCATACCGTTCAGGGCACGATCGAAGCCGCTCTCGACGCGCTCGCTCGCGGCGCGGGAATGAACCTGGCGGGCGGCACCCATCACGCGTTCGCCGATCGGGGAGAGGGGTTCTGTGTCTTCAACGACGTCGCGGTCGCGGTCCGTTCCCTCCAGCGTTCCGAGACGGTACAGAACGTCGCCATCGTAGATTTGGACGTCCATCAAGGGAACGGGACCGCCAGCCTCTTCGAGAATGATCCGGATGTCTTCACTTTCTCGATGCACGGCGACAACAACTACCCCTTCCACAAGGAATCGAGTCGGCTGGACGTGGGCCTCCCCGACGGCTGCGACGACTCCTTCTACCTCGGACAGCTCGCCAGGCACCTCGATGCCGTGCTGGATGCGGCGAAGCCGGACCTGGTGTGTTATCTCGGGGGAGCCGACCCTTATTCGGGAGACCGGTTCGGTCGCCTCAAGCTGTCGATGGACGGACTGCGGCGACGGGACCAGATGGTGTTCGAGACCTGCCACCGGCGGAGTCTCCCGGTCGTTCTGACGCTGGCTGGTGGTTATGCGGCCGACCTCCAGGACATCGCCACGATCCACCTCAACACTGTGCGCGAGCTTCTCGCTTACTACGGCTAGCTCGCCATCCAATTCTCATGGAAGAAACCAGGCTCACGAGATCAGTACGCGGCGTTGAAATCTTTGAACGGCGCGTCGGGACCGGGCCGCCGGTCGTCGTGTTGCACGGCGGACCCGGCGCTCATCATGACTATCTCCTGCCCGGATTCGACGCGTTGGCGGGTGCTCGAGAGCTGATTTACTACGACCAGCGGGGAGGAGGCCGCTCCCCCGTCGCCCGCGATGTTCCGGTCGGCTGGCGAGAGCACGTAGCCGATCTTGAGGAGCTTCGAATCACCTGGAAGCTGGACCGTCTCTCTATCTGCGGCTATTCCTGGGGCGGATTGTTGGCGATGCTCTATGCCATCGACCATCCCAACAATGTGGAGCGCCTCGCGCTCGTCTCGCCTGCCCCGTCCTGGCGAGCGGCCCGCATCGAATTCGAGGCCCGTTTCCGCGCTCGCTCGACGACCCCTGAGATCGAGGCGGAACGTCGCGCGCTCCGTGCGAGCGGGCTCCGGGAGCGAGACCTCGCCGCGTACCAACGTCGGCTCTTCGAGCTCGCGGTTGCAGGGTATTTCCACGATCCCTCACGAGTCAGTGAGCTGACCCCTTTCCGGATCACGGAGCGAACTCAGCGGGAGGTCTGGGAAAGTCTTGGCGATTACGACGTTCGACCCGCGCTCCGTCAGCTCCGGCTCCCGGCCCTGGTAGTTCACGGAGACGACGATCCGATTCCAGTAGAAAGTGCCCGCGAGACCGCAAATTGCCTGAGCGCGGAATGGCGTCTCCTGCGGAACTGCGGCCATGTCCCCCATGTCGAGGCCTTCGATCAATTCGTCGAGTCCCTGGATAACTTTCTTCCGTGAGATCCACTCCGTTCGATCAGGTATTCGGTAGCCTCGCCGTGGAACGGTTCCCCCGGCTTCGCGATTCCCTGGCAGCTTCGCAAGTCGACCCCCATGACCTGGACGCCTTTGTCCTCGACCGCGAGGTCGTAGGTCTGCTTCAGGACCTCGTTCCGGAAGGTGCCGGTGAGTCCCTGGACCAGCATCTCAGCCTTCTGCACCACGCCTTTCTCTTCTGGCTGGAGGGCGGCTGGTCGTTTCGCTTGAGCCCTGCCCGCGCAGAGATAATCCTCAAGCAGGAGACTGCGTCACCCGACAACGCGACTCCGGCTCCGCGCGCTTACTACATTCAGTTTCCGGAACGCCTCGTTTGGGCCGAGTTGGAGTCCGGAGTACCGCATGAGCCGCTGGATGGTCTCTTCGTCCGCCCGTGGCCGGGCGGGGGGTATTTTGTCCTCGGTGTGTTCGGCATGCATCCGACCCGGGAAGGCTTCACGGTGGTCGAGGCCGATGGTTTTCCAGCCTGGAACCCGTCGCGGGAGGACGGCTCCTCGCTTTTTTCTCCGGTGATGGCCGGCGGCACAAGCGCACAACTGGCTTCCCTGGTGGGACAGGAGGAGCTGCTCGAGTTGGCTGCCCGCACGGCTGCGGCGGTCGGAGAGACAATGCGCCGAATCGGCGCCGAGAATCGCCCGCACGCTCCTATTGAGATCAACTGAGCGATGATGGATCAGAAGGCCGTGGCGCGCGTGTTCGAGCAGATCGCTTCCTTCATGGAATTGAAGGGAGAGAACACGTTCCGGGTCCGGGCTTTCACGACCGCCGCCCGGGCGCTAGGGGCCTTTCCCGGCGATCTCCGAACCGCGCTCGACGATGGCACGCTGGCGGGAACCAAGGGCATCGGACCCGCCACTCTTCAGATCGTGACCGAGCTGCTCACGGTCGGCCGGTCTTCCCTGCTGGAAGAACTCAGGGAACAGGTTCCTCCCGGACTCGTGGAGATGCTCCAGGTCTCCGGACTTGGCGTCGCCAAGATCAGGCAGATTCACGAAGCCCTCGACATCGATTCCCTTCCTGAGCTCGAAGCCGCGGCGCGCGATGGCCGCCTCGCCAAGCTTCCGCGATTCGGCGCCAAGACCGCCGAGAACATCCTCAAGGGGATCGCATTCCTCCGCCAGGCCAGTGAGTTCAAGCTCTCGCACCACGCTGCCGAGGAGGCGGAGACCCTGCGCGCCGCGCTGGAGCGATTGCCCGGTGTGACGTGCGCCATCATCGGCGGCGAGGTGCGGCGGCGATGCGAGCTGGTAAAGGAGCTGATCGTGGTTCTGGTGGCCGAGGCTCAGCCGGCGGACCTCTTCAAGCGCATGGCGCAGTTGCCCGGCGTTTATGAGTTCGGCGGGCACGACGAGCGCCAGGTGACGCTGCGGTTCGCGGGGGGCTCGAGCGCACAGGTGGTGGTCACGACCCCGGTCAATGCCGGGGGAGTACTGGTTCAGGCCACCGGCAGCGACGCCCACTTGAGCCAGCTCACGACCTTCGCTCAACATCGCGGCTTTTCACTGACCGGTGCCGCCCTGTGGAAGGGCAGTGAGTTTGTGGCGACCCGCAACGAGGCGGACTTCTACCAGGCCTTGGGCCTGCCGGAGATCCCGCCTGAAATCCGCGAAGGACGGGGAGAGATCGAGGCTGCCGCGAAGAATGAGCTTCCCGCCCTTCTGGAGCAGAGCGACTTGAAGGGCTTCCTGCATTGCCACAGCGACTACTCGGATGGATCGAATACCATCGTGGAGATGGCCACCGCCTGCCGGAATGCCGGTTACCTGTACCTCGGCATCACCGACCACAGCCAGGCGGCGGCCTACGCCGGTGGCCTCGCTGCCGACGATCTCAAGCGGCAGGCAGACGAGATCGACGCCGTGAACCAGGGTCTCGAGGGATTTCGAGTCCTGAAAGGAATCGAGGCTGACATTCTAGCGACCGGCGGCCTGGACTACGACGAGGCCACGCTCGGCCGGCTCGACTTCGTCATCGGCTCGATTCATAGCAGGTTCGGCATGAACGAGCAGGAGATGACAGCGCGAATGCTGGCCGCGATGGACAACCCCTGTCTCACCATCATCGGGCATCCGACCGGCCGGTTGCTGCTCTCGCGCGACCCTTATCCGCTCGATCTGGACCGGATTCTGGAGAAGGCAGCCGCCACCGGAGTGACGATGGAGATCAATGCGGACCCCCACCGGCTCGACCTTGACTGGCGCCGGGTGCGCGAAGCCCGCGATCGAGGCGTGCTGCTGTCGATCGGCGCCGACGCCCACAGTATCGCGGGGCTTCGCCACGTCCCCTTCGGTGTCGGGATGGCGAGGAAGGGATGGCTGACCAAACGGGATATTCTCAACGCCCGGCCGGTGGACGAATTCCTCAAGCACGCCGCGCGGCGGAGAGCCCGCAAGTGAAGCGCGCCACCCGCCCGAAGCTGGCGAGTGCCAAGGAACGGGCACCCCTGATTCTCGCCCACCTCAAGGCGGCGTATCCCGAAGCGCGCACCGCCTTGGATTTCGGAAACGCCTACCAACTTCTCGTCGCAACAATTCTCTCCGCCCAGTGCACCGACACGCGAGTCAACATGGTGACTCCGGAAGTCTTCCGCCGATTTCCCAATCCGGCGGCGATGGCCCGGGCAAGAAGGCCGGTGCTGGAACGATTGATCCAGTCAACCGGATTCTTCCGCAACAAGGCCAAGAACCTGATCGGAATGGCGCAGGCCCTCGTCGCGGACCATGGCGGGGAGGTTCCCAATACCATGGAAGAGCTTCACGCGCTTCCGGGAGTGGGACGCAAGACCGCGAACGTGGTGCTGGGAAATGCCTTCGGAATCAACGTAGGAGTAACGGTCGATACTCACGTAGCTCGGCTGAGCCAGAGACTGCGTCTCACCCTTCACGACGACCCGGTGAAGATCGAGCGCGATTTGATGCCCTTGTTCCCCCAGGCTGATTGGGCCCTCCTGTCCCACCTGCTGATCTTCCATGGACGTCAGGTGTGCATCGCACGGCGCCCGCGCTGTGAAGCCTGTGTCCTCGCCGATCTCTGCCCTTCCGCGCGGATTCCATGACCGGCCAAGTCAGGACGCTGCTACGGAATGGTCGTCTGATAGACCTCGGTACGGAACGGGCGAAAGCCCCGTTTGACGTAGTTCGGCAGCGCGGCGGGATGATCGAGCGTGGAGGTGTGGAGCCACACTCGCGTAGGGCTCAAGTTCCAGGCCTCCTCCACCGCCTTGGTGAGTAAGAGGGTCCCGAGGCCCCGGCCGATCGCATGTGGCATCAAGCCGAAGTAGGCGATCTCGACCGACCCGTCCTCATGCCGCTTGAGCTCGAAGTACCCTCCGGGGGCGCCTCGCTCATATAGGATCCATGTCCAGACCGACCCTTTGAGATATGCCTCGATCTGGCTGTCGTTCCAGACCAGCCGGTCTCGCCAGTAGAATTGCTTCCCCACCTCGGCGTACAAGAATCGGAACAAACCAACCGGATAGGTCTCGACCCGTTCGATCCGAATGCCATTCGGCGGATCGGCTCTGCCCCGAAGATCACCCGGGGAGGTCATCTCGAGGTAAGTCCTGGTCACGTCGATTTTTGACATTTCGGCTCCCGGGAAAGCGGCAAATATAAGGAGCATCGTCCGGCTTTCCCCAATCCGCGCTGTGCAAGTCTGAGTGCCCTCCGCATCTCCCGCCCGTCCCAAGACAGAGGCTCTCATGCTGCGCACAGGAAAGCTCGCGCTCGCCCTGGCCCTTCTGGCCGGGCCCGCACAGGCACAAGGGTGGATCGAAATCGAGCGGCCGCGAGTCCCCGGCGGTTCGCCGACGATCATCCGCACTGAATCACAGGTTCGCACCACGATTGACGGGCGTGTCGCCCGAGTCGAGGTCGCCGAACAATTTCGCAATCAGGGCGGCAGCATCGCGGAGGGGAGTTATCTCTACCCGCTTCCTGGTGAAGCCGTTTTCCAGAACTTCTCCCTCTGGATGGGTAACCAGGAACTTCGCGGCGAAATGATGAACGCCGACCAGGCGCGGAACATCTATGAGGAGATTGTCCGGCGGCAGAAGGATCCCGCGTTACTGACCCTGGCAGGCCACGGGTTGGTACGAGCGAGGGTGTTTCCCATTCAGGCGGGCGAAACTCGCAAGATCGCCCTGCGATATACCCAGCTTCTCGAGAGAGCAGGAGACGCACTCCGCCTCCGCTACGCCGTGGGAGAACGCGGTCGGGCAAATCTTTCCTTTCTCGTCACCGTTCCCAACGCGGGGGATTTCGGGCAGCCCTATTCACCAACCCACCAGATCACGACCGACCGCCATGGCGACCAGCTTGAGATAACGGTGGACGCCGACGGCGGAAGCGATATTGAACTGTTCCTGCCACTGCGTCAGGGAATCGTGGGGACCAGCGCGGTCACCCACGCGCCGGGTGGCGAAGATGGATATTTGATGCTGCTACTCGCGCCCGCGATGACCGAAGACGGGCCAGTAGTGCCCCGGGATCTCTCTCTTGTGGTAGATGTCTCCGGCTCGATGTCGGGCGCCAAACTCGACCAGGCCAAGGCCGCGCTGCGGCAGGCGCTGGGTACTTTGAGTTCGGTGGATCGCTTCCGGCTTGTCTCATTCAGCTCCGGCGTCCGCAACTTTCGCGATGGATGGAGTCCCGTCACCGCAAACACCCTGCGAGAGGCCCGGCAGTTCGTCGATGCGCTCCAGGCCGAAGGCGGGACCAATATCGCGGGCGCGCTGGACGCGGTTCTCGGAACGACCGTGCCGGAAGACCGGCTGCCAATCGTGGTCTTCCTGACCGACGGACTTCCATCGGTCGGCGAACAGGAGCCCGATCGGATTGCGGCAGCCGCCGCGGGCCACATCGGGCGCACCAGGATTTTCACCGTGGGTGTGGGACCCGACGTCAACACCTATCTCATTGACCGGCTCGCGAAAGAAGGGCGCGGGAGTGCGGAATACGTACCACCCGATGCCAGCGTCGAGGTGGCGATGGGTAGCCTGCTCGGCAAGATCCGCCGCCCCGCGCTGGTCAACCTGCGGATCGTGGATTCTCCGGTCAGATTGGTTGATCTCTCTCCCGGCACGCTTCCCGATCTGTTCTACGGCGAGGAGCTGACGGTCTTCGGGCGCTATCGTGGTGAAGGGAGCGGTCCGATCGTCATTGAAGGGGAGCGCAACGGCCGCCGGGAGCGATTCACCGCCCAGGCCACCTTCCCCAGAAGTCAGCAGGCCAATGACTTTATTCCCCGGCTGTGGGCGTCTCGCAGAATTGGGGACCTGACTCGCCAGATCCGCCTCGAAGGATCGAGCGAGGGTCTGGTCCGCGAAGTACGCGACTTGGGACTTCGCTACGGCATCCTCACCGAGTACACGGCGTATCTGGTACAGGAGCCCGGGGTCGTGGCTGTGAATCGGCCGATGGAGGACGCGGCCGCACTGCGCGCGACAGCCCCCGCAGCGCAGACGGGGCAAGAAGCATTCGACATTGCAAAGCAAAGCGCGTCGCTCTCCAGAACGAGCTCGCTCGCGGAGGCCGACAAGGAGGAGAACGAGAAGCTCATGATCGGCGCGGCGTTGAATAAGGACATCGACATGAAGCGTGTCGGAGGGAGGATCTTCGCGCGTCGCGATGGCGTCTGGACGGATGCCGCGTTGGGCGATAGTCTGCGGGTGATTGAGGTCGCGCCCTACAGCGACGCCTACTTCGCCGTTGCCCGGGCGCTTCCCGAACTGGGGCCGTGCCTGGTTCTGGGAGACGAAGTCGCAATCGCCGGCCGGTCGGTGACCATTCGCATCACGGCCAACGGTGCGCAGTCAATCTCGAACCGAGATCTGACGGCGCTGGTGAAGGGATTCCGGGGAGTCTGAGGTGGCCCACACGGTCGAATCGCTTTACGCCACGTACCACGAGTCGCTCGTGCGGATGCTGTACCGCCGCACGGGCGATCGTGACCGTGCCGAGGACCTCGCTCAGGAAGTGTTCGCCCGGGCCCTGACCACACCGCCAGACAACCCGCGGCCCTGGCTGTTTGCGGTTGCGCTCAACCTGGTGCGTGATGACGGGCGACGCGCTGTTCGCCAGGGGCGGCGGCTCCAGCTCCTCAAGGCGGAAAGCACCACGACTTCGCCCGGGCCGGACCACGATTATGAGAAGGAGCAACAGATTCGCGCGGTTCGCGCGGCATTGGACGAGATGAACGAGCGGGATCGCGACGTCCTGTTGCTCAAAGCCGAAGGATTCAACTACGACGAAATCGCCGCGACCACAGGGTTGGCGAAAGGAGCCATCGGAACCACGCTGGCCCGAGCTCGCCGCAGGCTGGTCGAGGAATATCGAAAGCAGGATAAGGACCGCTATGCCGCATCTTGACGAAGGCCACATCCACGCCATGCTGGATGGCGAGCTGACCGCCGCGGACCGCGAGGCCGCGGAGCAGCATCTCCGAGCCTGCGCCGATTGCCAGCAACTGCTGGCCGAGGCGCGGACCCTGTTCGCGGAAGCGGACCGGTTGGTTGAGACGCTGGTGCCGCCGGCAGCCAGCCAGCCGGCTCGCAAACCCTCAACCGTCCGCTCGTGGCGTAAGAACTACCAATGGTTGGCCTGGGCAGCGACCGTCGTGATCGCCGTGGGATTGGGGTATTACGGAAGTGCGCTGCGGGATGGGACTCAAGTCGCGGCTTCCGGCGACTCAGCGCCTAAGCAGGACCAGTTGCGCGAGACCGCACCCGGGGTCGTTGGAGCCACCCCGCCGGCCGACGCGGCCTCAAGCCTGGAACAAAAGGGCGAAGCGCGCGGCGCTCCCGAGCTTGCCAAGTCCGCCCCAGGCTCCAAGGCTGCGGAAGCCCCGATTACAGCCAACAAGCTTCCGCTCGGAGATTCATCCAAGTCCGGCCAGCGGGCGGATGCTTCGGACGAACCGGCCGAGGAGGGGCAAATGCTCCGGGATAAGGAACGAAACGAGAAAGATGCCAAGGCCCAGGGCGAACCGCCGGGCCGCCTGGTCGAAGTCCCGATGCCCAAGCCCAAAGTCGTGAACACCGAGATCTCCGCCGGATTCCGGGCTAGCTCTCTGGAGGAGGCCGTCCGGGTTCTCGGTGGAAGCGTCTTGCTGATCGATGGAATGACTCCTCAGATGGTCCTTGTAGGCCCCGGCGCCGCGTTCGCGGGCGGGAATCCCGCTCAGGAAGTGGTACGAGTCGTCTACGATGACCCGCCAGGACGTCAGCTTTGGCTCGATCAGCAGAGAATCGAGCAAGGACCTGAAGGTGCTGCTCAGGGCCTTCGAGCCACCTCCAACCTGAACCTGCTTCCGGGAGATACCTTGGTGACACCGGCCCCAGATGGCGCCTCCAGCCTCAACTGGCTCTCGCAAACCATGTTTCGGCTTGGGCTTAGGGGATTTCTCCCGACCGACTCCCTGCGCGCTCTGGCACGACGGGTGCGGTGACCGGTTCCAGCCCCTACTTTGTAGGAAACTCGCGCTAGATTAGGGATTCAGCAGGTCCGGATTTTTCAGAAGCAATGGCGCACATAGACGAACGCACGCTCGAGCAGCTCTTGAACCACAAGATGTCCCGGTTGGACATCGACGTGGTGCTGGCCCATGCTGCCGAGTGTCGCGGATGTGGGCATCGGCTTGAGGAATGGCGAGATCACTTTGAGGAGATCGCGACCCTTCTTCCTGACCCCCAGTCGAGCCCTCAGGCCATGGCCCTCCCCGCGGCCTTCGTGCTGGTCCCCGACAATCCAGCTCCCAGGCATCGCTTCGACCTCACCAACTTGCTGTGGATTGCGGCCGTCGCGCTGGCATTGATCGTCGGCTACTCCGCCAGCCGGCTGCAACGGAATACGTCCGACGGTCTGGTGACGTCGATCGGTGTTAATCCGATGGCCGAAGCTCCCCAGAACCTCGCGATGTCGAGGGACAGCCTCGCCTCGCCCTCGATCAACACGACTGCGAAGGCGGTCGATTCGGCCCCCGCTGATACGCCATCAGCTCGCCCGGTACAGCAGGACCACCCACCCGAGGCGCCTCGCACCGCGACGACCAAGGTTCCCGTTCCTGCCACATCCATGGGTGCTTCTCCCAAGCCGGACGTGTCGGTGACCATGGCGGGATTCCGGCGAGTCGCCCTGGGTGAGGCATCACGGCGTCTCGATGGTGGAATTCGCTTCCTGAGCAATCTGAATCCCGATCACGTCGAGCTGGGCCCAGGCTCCGCGGTGCCGGGAGCCCAGGCGTCCCTCGATGTCGTCCGGGTCGTGTATAACACACCGGATGGCTCCCGTATCCTGCTGGATCAACAGCGAATCCCTCTGGACGAATCTGGATTCCGACCGATCAACGATGCGGCGCTGGAGAACGGAGACACGCTCTACGGCAGCTCGGCGCAAGGCGTGAGTGTCGCGACTTGGGTGGACGACGACGGCTACCGCATGTCCCTCGCGCTTCGGGCCCCGCCGGACTCGCTGCGCAAACTGATCCGGCGGGTTCGCTGACAGCTCCCTCAGTCGCAAATCCATTGTCGCTGCAAATCTCTTCTGATCACTATTAGCTTGAGCCTCAACCCGGCCGCGATTCGTGGCTGGTGCGCGTCTGACAAATGTTCAGGAGATTCCATGAAACGTCATCTGCTTACCGGTCTCGCACTTCTCGCCCTCTTCGCTGTCGGTGCGCGCTCGGCTCAGGCCCAGGAAGGGTTCTACTTCGGCGTCGGCGGTGGCGGAACCGAGCCAGTGGGAGACTATAGCGACGCAGCAAACTTCGGGTGGCATGGGCTCGCGATCATCGGGTACCGCCCGGGAGCCCACACCCCCTCCTCATTCAGAATCGACGGCCTGTATGGCGAAAACGATTTTGAGGCCGGTAGTGGCAAGTTCAAGCTGGCGGGCGGTCTCGCCAACGGAGTCTATGAGTTCGGCTCGGGGAAAGCCAAGGCCTATCTGGTCGGTGGCATCGGGGTTTTCAGCGTCAAAGCGGGGAGCAGCAGCAGCACCAAGTTCTCGGCGGGTGGCGGAGCTGGGGTCAACATTCCGGTGGGCTCCGACTCCAAGATATTCTTCGAGGCTCGGTACATCAGCGTGTTCACCGAGACCTTCAATACTGCCTTCATCCCCCTGACGCTTGGAATCACCTTCGGGGTGAATTAATCCGAAATCCTTGGACAACTGAGCGGCTGCCCTGCGAGGCAGCCGCTTCTTGTTTTCAGACCCTTGCCGCTGCCATTCCCGCTGCCCGGCCGGTTGCCCAGGCCCAGGCAAAGTTGTGTCCACCAATCGGCCCGAACGCATCCAGCATCTCTCCGCACAAGAAGAGTCCGGGACAACGGCGGCTCTCGAGCGTTGTCGGATGAACCTCAGAGAGCGCCACACCGCCTCCCGTGACTTCGGCCTTCCGGTACCCCTCGTCCCCTGTCCAGGGGAGCTCGTATCGGACCAGCAGATCCACCAGCCGGAGTCGCGCGTCGCGCGGCAGCTGAGAAATCGGTAGAACCGGCTCGAGACCGGCTTCCATCAGGAGTCCCTCCCCCAGTCGCGCCGGAAGTTGGCGACGGATGACGGAGCCAACTGTTGCGGCGGTGCGTTGCTGTAACATTCCATTCCACTCCTCCCGACCCAGTGCGCACCAGTTCACCGTGAGTCGAGGGAGTGCCTCTCCCCGGAGTCGCGCTCGCGCCGCCAGGTGGGAAATGTCGAGGACCGCAGGACCACTGTAACCACGATGAGTAAAGAGAAAGCCGCCGGTCGTATGGAAACGGTTCGCCTGGGCGGACAACGAGGAATGCAACGAAACTCCGGCCAGCTCCTGATGGAATGGGGAACTCCCTGTAAGCGGAGTGAGCGCGGGATACGGGTTGACCACGCTGTGCCCGAGCGCCCGGACCAGATCGAGCCCGACCCCGTCGCTGCCCGTGTTAGGCACCGAGAGCCCGCCGGTGGCCAGCACGACGGACCGCGCGGTTAGTGGCCCGTTACCCGCGGTTTCAAGACGCCAGCCAGCCGGCACTCGCTCGAGACCAGCCAACCGGGAGCTGAAGGACACCAGCGCGCCCTGGCGCTTCGCCTCATTCACCAGACCATCGCGGACGTCGCGGGCCCGGTTCGATACCGGGAAGAGCTTGCCGGTTTCCTCTTCGAGAACCAGCGGGATATTGAGGTCTCGCTCGAAAAACGTTCGTTGCTCCTCCAGCGGGAAGGCGAGGAGTAGGCGCCGGAGAGTATGAGGAGAAGACTCGGTCACGAATCGCCCCGGATCGAGCACCGAGGGAAGGACGTTGCACCTTCCTCCTCCGCTGATCAGAATCTTGCGGCCACCGTCGCGGGTTCCCTCCAGCAGCACGACCTTGGCCCCGGCCTGCGCTGCGGAGATAGTCGCCATCAGACCGGCGGCACCCGCGCCGACGACAGCGACCGGAAGATCTTCAGATTCCATGGCGGCAATATGGAGGTCCACGCGTGCCAGCGGGATATTGCCTCCGAGTCAGCTGCACGGGCGCTGGTGTGCCACCCTTCCTCCGACACTTTTCGGCACGGCTCGCCCCGCTGTGAGCGGCGGTCGGGAACCGGGCTGATTGCCTTCAGGATATATAAGTGTGCGGCATACATATCAATCTCCCATCAAAGAACCCTCTGGGCTCAGGACCGGGCCAACGCTCCGCAGTTCACGGGACAAGTCTCCCCTGGGCATACGTCGAGTTCGCACAGCCGGCAGATGTGATCGGAGTGCGCTGGACTGCGAGTGATTCCGAACAGAACCTTCTCCACCAATCGCATGAATTGGCTTCTCTCGGTTGTGCCCAAGTGACCGAGGGCTGCATCCATGGATTGACGCCGGGCATCGAGAATCCGCTGATAGACCCGTCGTCCCGCGGTGGTCAGGAATATCGCGGCTGAACGACCATCTTTCCCTTCCCGGCGCTCTACGATCCCCTCGTCCTCGAGCCGATCAAGCAGCCGCACTGTGCCAGAATGGGACAGCTCGAGCGCACGACGCAGGCTCTCAATCGTCTGGCCCGGCTCGCCGCCGACGGTGACGATCGCGGCCGGACTCGCAGCGGCATGCCCCGCAACGCCTTCCGTGGCGGCAGAGATGTCATCCCCCAAGGCAACGGCCAGAGCGCCGAGCAGGTTAGAAGCACGAGGGTCACTCATGAGGTTAATATGTGACCTACACACATATCTGTCAAGCGACAGCTATCTCTTCCGATACAGCCCATCGAAAGCCACCTGCCACTCTCCCGGCTTGCTGGAGGTCTCCCAGAGCTGCCGCACGGAGCCGTCAGGGTTCCGGAAGAATGTGAGGCGCTGCTCCTGCTTGCTGCCGTCGGCCGCGGTCACCGTACCAGTGAACAGCATCTTGTTGTCGGCGTAGGACCCGGACAGGTACAGATAGTTGCCCGAGTTGTCGACCCAGAATTGGTACCAGCGGCGCGCCACCCGGTCGTAGAAATTGAAACTCTGCCCGGTGCTTCCCCGCGCTCCGGCCCAGTGCTCGTGGACTACACACCCGTCTTCTTCCAGAGTGATAACATTGGCCCCCGCCTCCTTTCCCTGCACCGTCACGTTCCACTGGCCAACCCAGAAGTCGAACTGCCTGAACTCGGCCGTGTCGCACTTCGGAGGTGCCTGCTGAGCTGAGAGAGAGGCCGGGGTTATCGCCGCGATTCCGAACACGATCGACAAGGGCGCACGGAGAAACGTCATGGCAGCACCTTTGGGCTTGAGGGAAGGTGGAGTGCAGTTCACACCTTACGCCTCGCCTTGGGCGTGAGTTGCAGGCTGGACTAGAACTGGAAGTAGAGGAACGGACTGGGCACCGCGAACTGGAGCAGGCAGACGGCGAGCAGGATCGCGAGCGCGAGTGCGGCGGGGCGGCTGCGCGGGAACCGAATCGCCCATGTGTTGGGAGCGAACCAGACGACGGCGAGTGCGGCAGCCGTGAGAAGCAGAATCGGCGGCGTGACCAGATACTCGAACCCGCCGGGCCCCGGGCGAACTCCGCTCATCGTGGCCAGCATGCTTCCCGCTTCCTCCAGTGTCCGCGATCGGAAGAACACCCAGCCGATCATAACGGCCAGGAAAGTGGCGAGTCTCGCCAGTACCGCCGAGCGCGGCACGAATCCAAGGTGGCGCAGTCGCGCGTGAGCGGCGAGCAATCCACCGTGGAACAGCCCCCAGACCACAAATGTCCAGGCAGCGCCATGCCAAAGGCCGCCTAAGAACATTGTGACGACGAGATTGCGCGCCGTCCGCCAGCGGCCTCCGTGAGACCCTCCAAGCGGGATATAGAGATAGTCCCGCAACCAGTAGGAGAGGGACATGTGCCAGCGGCGCCAGAATTCGGCCACGTTCCTCGACTGGTAAGGCGAATCGAAGTTCTGGGGGAACTTGAATCCCAGCAGGAACGCCAGCCCGACGGCCATGTCACTGTAACCGGAGAAATCGAAGTAGATCTGAAGCGTGTATCCCAGTGTCGCGAGCCACGCCTCGCCGGTGTCGAGGTGCAAGGCCTGTTGCCAGAGTGGATCGACCAGTCCACCCGCCAGCACGTCCGCCACCAGAACCTTTTTCGCCATGCCGATCACGAGAAGCCACAGTCCGGTTACCCATTCACCCGAATCAGGTCTGGGTTCGAGATTCTCGAACTGATGGCCCATGTCGGCGTAGCGTACGATGGGACCGGCGACCAGATGGGGGAACATCGCAACGAAGGAAGAGAATTCGAGAAAACTGCGGGCTGGCCGCAGTCTCCCGCGATAGACGTCGATGGTGTAGCTGATCGAGTTGAAGGTGTAAAACGAGATCCCGACGGGCAGCACGAGATGCATCAGCGGCAAGTCCACAGCGAAACCCAACGCCCGCCCCATCCCGTTCAGGCTGCCGGCGAAGAAATCGAAATACTTGAAGACGGCGAGGATGCCGAGGTTGAAGACGAGCAGTAGTACCAGCCAAACGGTACGATGCCTGCGGTCGGGGCTTCGAGCGATAGCCGCCCCGGCCATGAAATCGGCCGAGGTGGAGAGAATCATCAGTGGGACGAAGCGATAGTCCCACCAGCCGTAGAAGACGTAGCTCGCGACGGTGAGGAACAGTAGCCGCGCTTGCCGTCCGGGTAACAGCCACCAGCCCGCCAGGGTCAGCGGGAGGAAAACCAGGAGAAAAACGTAGCTATTGAATAGCACAGACGGTCTGTCGCCCTAGCAGAAGCGCGACGAGGCGGTCGGCGTTGGCTGGCATGAAGTGCAGCGCATCGTAGTACCAGGCCGGATCGCCGCCGAAGCTCGCCAGGTCACGGGCCTCGACGTAATGCAGGAGTCCGGCGCGATCCAGACCGCGCAACGTATCCGCGGTCTCTTTGCTCCGAATGGGGAGGTAGCCGCCTGATCCGGCGCGCTCGAGCTCCGGGTGAATCGGCGGGACGAACGCAATCACCTGGATGCGCGCGTCGCGGGCTTCCCGCAGCATTGTCACCAGCAGGCTTAGCCTGCGAGACGAGAGCCGGGCGAAGTCGTTGTATCGCGGCAGAATGCCGGGAATGGACCCTCGCACCTGTTCCTCTTGAGCGAACGTCCCGGCTCGGACCTGTGCATCGAAGCGGGGGTACTCCTGAACGCCATCGGCGGACAATCGAGTAGAGGGAAGATCAGGTTGCCCCTGCACCGCATAGCGCAGTGAGCGAACCGACGCGACGATGGCTTGCCGGCTCCAGAGATCCTCGGCCACGGCATTCCAGCGATGCGGCTCGACCATCCCGGCCACCAGCCCCCGAAGCGCGCGGGAGTCGGCCAGCGGGCGATGGGGCCCTTCGGTGTCCTGCAACGCCTCCGGGTCCACGCCAAGGAGAATCTCGTGGACTACGGAATTGGGATCGCGATGGAGCCACCGAAAGATGGCGAGATAGTCTTCAGCAGCTGCTCCGTTCACGCCGAAGTTGAAGGCGGATTCTCCCGTGAGCTGGTTGATGCACGCGGGCCGGATGGTTTTGCTGCGGGACGATCCAATCACCACTATGCTCGGCGGCGTCGGCAATCTGTTATATAGGCCCGCCTTGTAGTCCCGGTCGGCGCTGATGGCCGGAGGCAGGAGCCCCGTCCCGAAGGCGGCAAGAGGATCCACCAGCCAGGACAGCGCCGCCATCCCTCCCACCACCCCGAAGAAGGTGAGAAGGAACACGGCGAGAAACGACGCATCTCGGGGAGTAGACGCCGCGTCACGATGACGATGCCGCGGATCCGGGACGACGGCGCTATTCTCAAGTCCCATGGCCAACCGCCTTTCGGAGGCTACCTCCGCCTATCTGCGCTCAGCCGCCCACCAACCGGTGCATTGGCACCCGTGGGGTGCGGAAGCGTTTGCGGCGGCGCAGACCGCCGATCGGCCGATTCTGCTGGATATCGGCGCGGTGTGGTGCCACTGGTGTCACGTTATGGACGGCGAGTCTTACGAGGACCCCGCTCTGGGCGAGTTCCTCAACCAGAATTTTACGTGCGTCAAGGTGGATCGCGACGAACGTCCCGACGTTGATACCCGTTACCAGCGCGCGGTTCAGGCCATTTCCGGCCAAGGCGGATGGCCGCTGACCGCTTTCCTGACCCCCACAGGTGAAGTCTTCTACGGCGGCACTTACTTCCCGCCCGATGGGAAATATGGCCGGCCCGGCTTCCGCTCAGTTCTCGAACAAGTTCTGCTGGTCTACCGCAATCAGCGGGAGCAGGTCCTGCGCCAGGCGGGCGCCATCAGGAGCGTCCTGGAACAGCACCTCGATGAATCCATGGCGGGCGAGCCGAGCGAGGCTCTGCTCTCCGACGCCGCTCAGAGTATCGCCAGGGTGTTCGATGCGAGGAATGGGGGCTTCGGTAGCCAACCCAAATTCCCCCACCCGTCGGCTCTCAGGTTTCTTTTGACGCAGTGGCACCGCACGGGAGAAGCGTGGGCCCGCGACATCGTCGAGGGGACCCTTCAAGGTATGGCTCGGGGTGGGATCCACGACCAGCTCGGCGGGGGATTTCACCGCTACAGTGTCGATGCGCAGTGGATTGTCCCCCACTTCGAGAAGATGAGTTACGACAATGCGGAGCTGCTCCGAGCCTACCTAGATGCCCATACGGCGTTCGGTGCCGAGCAATACGCGGAGGTAGCCCGCGGAATAGTACGCTGGATCCGCGAGGTGCTGGCGGACGCGGAAGGGGGATATGGAGCCAGCCAGGACGCAGATGTCGGTCTGGACGACGATGGAGACTATTTCACCTGGACGTTCGAAGAAGCCGCCGCCGTCCTCACGGGGGAAGAACTCGCAGTCATAGCTCCGCACTACGACATCGGCACCGCGGGAGAAATGCACCACAATCCCGCCAAGAATGTTCTGTTCGTCGCCGAGCCGCTGGAAACGATCGCTCGAAGGCTGGAACTCGATCTACCTATCGCCGAGGAGCGACTACGCCAGGCCCGCTCGAAGTTGTCAACGGCGCGCGGCGCGCGGCCCACACCATTCGTGGATCGCACCCAGTACACCTCGTGGAATGCGATGCTGGCCGGAGCGCTTCTGCAGGCCGCGGCCGTCCTGAATGAACCCTGGGCCGGGGAGCACGCGCTTCGCACCCTGCGGCGTCTCCGGGCTGAGCAAACGGCGCCTGACGAGCTTGCTCATACTACGGGGGGCATCTCAGGCATGCTGGAAGATCAGGTCTTTACGGCGATGGCGGCGATTGATGCCTACGAGTACAGCGGTGATTCTGGCTGGCTCGAGTGGGCCGGCGCCATCATGCACCGGGTCTGGAGCGACTACCTCGACACCGAGGGTGGTGGACTCTTCGATCTGGCCCGCAGTCGGGGCGGAGAAGGATTGTTGCCGACTGCCGCCAAGCCGGTACAGGACGCACCGACACCCTCGGGCAATGGCATGGCCGGGTTGGCTCTGGCCCGACTCGCGGAGCTTACGGGCGCGTGGGTCTGGCGGGAACGGAGAGATGCACTGGTGAGCGCCAATGCCGGTCGTGCGGCCGAGCTCGGCTTGCACGGAGCCACCCTGTTGCTGGCCATTGATTGGGTGGTCCAGCCGGCGACGCATGTGGTGATCGTGGAAGAACCAGGGAGTTCCGGATCGGCAACGGCGGAAGCCATGCATCGACTCGCACTCCGCAGTTTCTTCCCGAGGCGTGTGGTTCAGCGAGTGAAGGTCGGTGACGGAGACGGATCGCTGCCGGGGGCGGTTCGCGGCATGCTGGAACCGGCGAGCGGCACTCGGGGCTTCATTTGTGTTGGAGCTTCGTGCGAAGCCCCGTCCACGACGGTCCAGGCATGGCGCGAGACCTTGGCCCGTCTCACGACCGAGGGGAAGCCGGCCCAATGAGCCTGATTGGGACAAACGCGTTAGGTTTGGAGGGACGCCGTTATTTCAGATGTTCAATCTTCCATTTTGAAGTCTTCAATCTTCAATCCCTCAATCTCTCAATCATGAAGACCGCTACGTTCGAAACCAGCAAGGGCACCATCGTCGCGGAGCTGTTCCCCGAAGAGACGCCCAAGACAGTTGAGAATTTCGAGAAACTGGCCAACGAGAAGTTTTACGACGGTACCCGCTTTCACCGGGTGATCTCGAATTTCATGATCCAGGGCGGCGATCCCTTGTCCAAGGATGCCAACAACCCGCGAGCGGGAACCGGGGGACCGGGCTATACCATCAAGTGCGAGACCAGCCGGAACACCCATAAGCACGTGGCCGGGACACTTTCGATGGCGCACGCGGGTAAGGACACGGGCGGGAGCCAGTTCTTCATCTGTCACTCACCCCAATCCCACCTCGACGGGAAGCACACGGTGTTCGGCCAGGTCACGAAGGGGATGGATGTAGTCAATCAGATCCGGCAGGGTGACGTAGTGACCTCGATCCGGGTGTCCTGACTCCTGCAACTCGATTTCGCGGTACTCGCCGACTATGCCCTGATCGACCAGCAGGGAAAACTCTCCGTGCTGGGTTTGTTTCAGCATGTATGGGTACCGCAGTTTCCTGCCGTGCACCCTCGTACCCACCTGGTACTCCGGGTTCGCGGCAGGAGGACGGAGATTGGTCAACACTCGCTGCGGATCCGGTTCGTGGATGACGCGGGGACCGAACTCCTCGATGGCCAGGGAACGGTGCAGTTCGGTGAGCCACCGGCGGGGGTGACGGATGTGGAGGCTGGCGCCGTGCTGGTCTTCGATATTCCGCTGCCTCATCCCGGGGGATACGCCTTCGAAATCAGCATGGACGCGGGCGAGGTCTACCGCGTCCCACTGACCGTGTCCCAATTGCAAACGGGAGGTTCGTGAAGATTCACCGATAGTCTCCTCGGATTTCGCTTTGACAAGCCTTTCATCATTCTGTAGACTCACCTCGACATCGCTCGATTCCCTCGGCACCAAAGTCCCGTCCCCTCTTCGAGGTATCTCTATGCGACGGTTGCACGTTTGGCTCGCTGCCGGAGGTCTGGCCGCTGCGCTAGCTGCGCCTCGTCCTTTGGTGGCTCAAGGGTTCAGCGTGAACGAACATTCGACCTGCGCGATGGGTCGCGCGGGAACCGGGGCCGCGATGCCTTGCCCGGACGGCTCCGCCATGGCGTTCAACCCCGCGGGACTCGCGAGTCTCAAGAAGGGCGACGGGGTGGTGACAGCCAATGCGACGCTGATCTCGGCGCGCGGCAGCTTCACCAATGCGGCCACCGGATTCAAAGATGATCTTAAAGACAACAACTATCTGGTTCCCGCGGCGTACGTGGGCTATGGGATCACCGACAACTTGGCCGCAGGAGTGGGACTCTTCGCGCCATACGGCCTGACCACCGAGTGGCCCAGCACGTCGCAGGCACGGTTTCTAGGCTACAAGAGCCACATCGCCGCGATCTACGTCCAGCCCACTGTGGCCGCAAAGCTCGGCGAGTATGTGAAGGTCGGGTTCGGCTTCGATATCAACTTCTTCTCGGTCGAGCTTCGCCAGCACGTCGACCTTGCAGAAGTCGGCTTGCCCGCGAGTGCGGGCGCTCCTCCCGGCACGACCTTCGGTAACATCGGCTTCCTTTCCGGAACGGACGTCGCAAACACCAAGCTCGACGGAAACGCGACGGGAGTCGGTTACCATGCCGGTGTGATTCTTCAGGCCACCGACAAGCTGTCATTCGGGGTCCGGTATTTGTCGAGGCAGAAGGTTGAGATCGATGGCGGGAATGCGGAGTTCAGCCAGATCAATACCGGCATTCTGCTGCCCAACGCCAACCCGCTGGGTCTGCCCGCCGGCACGCCGCTGGATGCGCTCTTGACCCCGCAATTCCAGCCCGGCGGATCTCTGGTGAAACAAGGTGTAAGTACGGCGGTACGCCTCCCGGAACAGTGGTCGGTTGGCCTGGCCTACCAGGTGACACCTACGCTCCTTCTGCTTTTCGATTACAACCGGCAGAACTGGGAGGTGTTCCAGTCGCTGCCGTTCGACTTCGAGATCGCGCCCGACCAGTCGCTCCCGCAGAATTTTCAATCGACCGACACCTTCCGGTTCGGTGCCGACTACCGGCTGGGAACTTCATCGAACATCCGGATCGGCTATCTCAGTCACAACGCGGCCGCGCCGGACCAGACCGTGACACCAAACCTTCCTGAAGCCTCACGTTCGGAGTTTACTGCCGGGTTCGGCACCGCGTTCGCCAAGAATTTCCATCTCGACCTGGCTTACCAGTACATCGATCAGGCCGATCGCGAAGGCCGCAGCACGCCAGCCGGCACACCGAACAACGGGCTCTACGAGTTCTATGCCCATCTGTTCGGGGCGTCCCTTTCCTACGCTTTCTAACCCGGGAGCCGAGCCATGAGACTGCATCACATAGCCGCCTCGCTGCTCCTGGCCCTGCCGATAGTGGCCGGGTGCAAGAGCGACGACACCCTGAACTCGCCGAACGTGATCGACCCGATGTTTCGCCGGTATGCGGCGCTCGGCAACAGCATCACCGCCGGTTTCCAGTCCGTCGGTATCAACGACAGCACCCAAAGGCGGGCCTACCCCGCCCTGCTCGCGGCCGCGATGGGCACCAGCTACACCTATCCCTCGCTCAACATGCCGGGGTGCCCGCCACCGCTCACCAACAATGTGACCCTGACGCGGGTTGGCGGCGGCACGCCGAGCACCTGCGCCCTCAAGCCGATCCGATTCGAGCTGCTGAACAACCTGGCGGTGCCGGGCAATGACGTGATCTCGTTGTTGAACAATTTCAGCGGCTCCCCGTCGCAGTTCGACCCGCTCAAGACCATCATGCTTGGTGGACGGACCGAGGTAGAGCTGATGATGCAACTGAAGCCGACGTTCGTCACGGTGTGGGCCGGTTCCAATGACGTTCTGGGGGCCCTGATCAGCAGCACCAACCCTGGGGATCCTGCAGAGGTGAATCCGCCGGCGAAGTTCATCGTACAATACGACTCGCTGGTGGACTCGCTTCGGGCAACGGGTGCGAAGGTCGTCCTGATCGGGATTCCAGACGTTACCGCGGTACCGTTCGCCTCGTTAGGAGCGATCTGGTATTGCCTCAAGAATGGAGGGTGTCCGGCGCCTTTCCCCCCGCAGAATCCACAGTTTGCTGTGATACCAACCTTCTCGGTGGCAGCCTCCTGCGCACCACCGGCCGGCGCCCAAACCCTCGTTCCATGGACCAAGGGGGTAGCCAAACTCGGGGCCGCCCTCCAGGGAGTCCCCTCGACCATCGATTGTTCGGTGGATAACGAGACAATCCTGGCGCCTGAACTGGCAAACATGCTCCAGGCCGTTGCGGCTTACAACCAGCACATCCAGCAAGTGGCCCAAACGGAGGGATGGGGCTTCTTCGACATCGATGCTACGCTCCAGGCCAATGTGGGCGGTGCGGTACCTTTGTTTCCCGACCTGACCCAGGTGCCAACGGGAGGTTCCGTCGGGTTTGGCCCGTTTTTCTCTCTTGATGGCGTCCATCCGAGTTCGGCCGCGCAACGGCTGTTCGCGGATTCAGTCGCGGCGATTACCAACCGGACCTATGGTACCAGCCTGCCGGTGCCGGTCTGCGGCGCGGTTACCTGCCCCGCTCCGTGAGCGGAGGTCCTGGCCAATAGCCAAGCCATCACAGGCAAAAGACGACCCTCTGGCGAACTCCGCTGGAGGGTCGTTCGTTAGAGGACTGAGCTTTCGCCGGCCTGACTACTATTCGACTCCTTCAACTCTTACTGGACAATGAACTGGACTCGGGAGCGCGCCCTCACATTGATGCAGGAATACACCGCCTCCGAACCGCTCCGCAAACACATGTATGCGGTCGAAGCGGCGATGCGGGCCATGGCCGCCAGGTACGGAGGGGACCCGGACGAGTGGGGACTGGTGGGACTGCTGCACGACTTCGACTACGAGCGATTCCCCAATGCTGCTCACTCGGCGAGCGAGGAACATCCCAGCGAGGGCGTACGGATTCTGGCGGCCCAGGGATTCCCTGAAGACCTGCAGCGCGCCATTCTCTCCCATGCCAACTACACCGGTATCCCGCGCGATACACCGATGGCGCGGGCCCTATTCGCCGTGGACGAACTCTGCGGATTCCTGGTGGCTTGCGCGCTGGTGCGCCCATCGAAGAGCCTCGCGGACCTGGAGGTGTCGAGCGTGAAGAAGAAGCTCAAGGACAAGGCATTCGCGCGGGGAGTGAACCGGGATGATGTGACTCAGGGAGCAGCCGAACTCGGCGTGCCGCTGGACGACCACATTCAGTTCGTGCTGGAGGCGTTGCGGCCGGTGGAGGGTTCACTGGGACTCAAAGGGTGAGCGAAGCCGCTCTGCGGTCCGAACCCGGTTTGGGCCGGCGTCCGGTCGAGCGGGCATTCGATCGATCGTCCGGTGGCCCGCCAATCCCGGGAAACCGGGTTACGCTCCTGCAGGACGGTACCGAGGTCTACCCGGCGATGCTTCGGCTCATCGCCGAGGCGCAGCACTGGATTCATTTCGAGAACTACATCATTCGGGCCGATAGTATCGGCCAGAAATTTGCCGCAGCCCTCTCCGCGCGGGCCCGCGACGGCATCGCGGTTCGGCTGATTTACGATTGGCTCGGGTCGATCGGAACACCGCGACGCTACTGGAAGCAGCTGCGCGACGCCGGGGTGGAAATTCGCTGCTTCAATCCACCGAACCTGATCCGCCTGCTGAAAAACATCTCGCGGAACCATCGCAAGATGGTAGTCATCGATGGCCAGCGCGCGATCGTGGGTGGCCTGTGCATCGGCGACGAGTGGACAGGAGATCCGGAGAACGGACTCCTCCCGTGGCGCGATACTGCGGTCGAGATCGCCGGTCCTGCAGCCTCGATGATCGACGCATCCTTCGCGCGAGTCTGGTTGACGATGGGTCCGCCGATTCCCGACGATCAGCGCTCGGCGGAGGTCCCGGAGTTCGGGGATGCCCGGGTCCGGGTTGTGGCGGGAGAGCCGGGACGCGAACGAGCCTACCGAGTCCTGGAGTATCTCGCCGCTGGATGCGGCAGCCGGCTTTGGATAACCGACGCCTATCTGGTGCCGCCGCCACGACTGTTCACCGTCCTGGTCGAGGCCGCGCGAGAGGGCGCTGACATCAGGCTGCTGGTGCCGGGGACCAGCGACGTGCCGTTTGTGCGCAACCTGACCCGGATCGGTTACCGCGACCTCCTCCGAGCAGGGATCCGGATTGCGGAGTGGGAGGGGCCGATGCTGCACGCAAAGACGGCAGTGGTGGACGGGACCTGGTGCCGGGTGGGTTCAAGCAATCTCAATGCGTCGAGCCTGCTGGGTAATTACGAGCTGGATGTCATCATCAACGATTCCGAGCTTGCCGCTACCATGGAGGCGCAGTTCCGGAAGGATCTCGCCTCCAGTGTCGAGGTCGAACGGCGCCAGCTTCCCGGTTCGGCACGATTGGGTCGGCTGGCACCGTCCCGCCTGACCCGCCAGACCACCGGAGAACGACGGTTGGTCCCCCATAGGGCCAGACGGAGTCTTCGTGGACGCACTGCAATAGCCGCTCGCACCGTGATCAGTGGGGCGTGGCGATCCTTTCTGGGGCCACTCAGCCTCGGTCTTGTGGTGACGGCCCTGTTGTTCTTTGGGCTGCCTCGCGCAATGGCCTACTTCGTAGGCGGGCTTTGTGTCTGGGTTGGCATCGCGGCGGGCCTCGAGGCTTGGAGGCGTCGCAAAGATTAGGTGTTCTGAACGGGCGGGAATCCGCAGTCGCCTTCCCGCCAGCTCAAGCATCTTCCTCGTATGCCGAGCGTTTTCGCAGCTTGTCATTCCCGCCTCAATCCCGGATACTCCGACACCGATCCCCTTGCCCGGCAAGGAGTTTCCCATCCAGCCGGCCCGTCCTCGATGCATCATCAATCAAGTAACCGGGACGCCCGGGGTGCGGAATTCAACATCGGAGTCGTCCGCTGCGTAGTCCTGAGATAACCGACGCCGCCCTGGCCGTGGCCGCCCAGAACGGCGACCGTGAGGCGTTCGGTGAGCTGGTTCGGCGCTACGGGCCGGCAGCACGACGGGTGGCGCGGGCTGTCCTTCACCACCCCGAAGACGCCGACGACGCTGCACAAGATGGGTTTTTCTCGGCGTGGCGGAGCATCAACCGGTACGATCCGGCACGCCAATTCGGTCCCTGGATCCTCCGTATCGTGGTCAACGCGGCCCACGACCTTCGTCGCCGCAGACAGATCAGGGAAACCGATCAGGTGAGCCCGCACCTTCCCGGTGGCGAAGCATCACCCGTGGCTCTGGTCGAGCAAGGAGAGCTGGGTGAACGGATCGACCGGGCCCTGCAGGGTTTGCCGGAACGACAACGGCTCGCCGTTGTGCTCTTCGATGCCGAAGGATTTTCCCACGGAGAGATAGCTCAAATGCTGGGAATCCCGGAGGGAACCGTACGATCGGATGTCTTTCATGCGCGGCGAGCCTTACGCGCACGATTAGGGCTTGAGCCTCGAGGTGATTCGTGACCTGGAAATTCAACCTATCCGAGCACCCGCCGGACCCCGAACTCGGCGGCCTGCTCCGGACTCATCTGGAGGGCCTGGCTCCGGAACAGTTCGTTCATCGAGTCATGGCGGGCCTCCCGCAGCGCTTCACCCTGGACAGCTGGGAGGTTCTCGCTCGCTGGGCTCGACCCGGTATAGCGGCAGCGGCGCTCATCACGGCAGCCCTCGGGGCGTGGCTCGCGTTTCCCCGGCAAAGCGATCCGGTGGGCGAGCCGCTGTTCGAGCTGAGCACGGCGGCCGACAGTGAACTCATTCTTTCAGCCTTGATCCCCGAACCATGAGAAACATCGTCCGATGATTCGCAGCACCTGGAAGGCGGGCATTCTTCTTCTCGCGGCATTCATTCTAGGCGGTGCCGTCGGTGGAGCCGTGACCGCCCGGGTTGCCCACCACAGCTTCTGGGAGGGTAAGCCTCGGGACAGGATGGAAGGCTATCTTCGGCTGCTGGGCGAGAATCTGGATCTGAGCAGCGCCCAACGCGACAGCGTTCGGGGCATCCTTGAACGCCATCGGGGAGACATGGACGCGATCTGGCAGGAAGTTGCCCCGCGGTATGAAACCATGCGGTCCCAAATCCGTTCAGAGATCCGCACTCAGCTTACTCCGGAACAACAGAGGAAGTATGCGGATCTCACGGCCCGATTGGACCAGGAGCGGCGCGAGATGAACACTCCCGCTCCCCACCAGTGATGCACATGACCCGTCTTCTCCGACCGGCCCTCGAATCCGGCTTCGTCGCGGCAGCGCTGATGACCACAGTCTCGGTCGTGGCCGCGCAGCAGCCTATCGTGACGCTCAACGAGGCCAGGAAAATGGCCCAGGCCGTCCAGCCCACCGTGGTCGGTGCGCTGGGCGCGGTACGCAATGCGGACGCCCAGGTTCGGAGCGCCAAGGGCGCCTGGCTGCCAAGTCTCAGTGCCTCTTCGTTTGGAGGCTCGACCTATCAGGAAGGTCCAGCTCGAGTCAATTCGAGTACCGGGGAGCTGGTGGGCGGTAACACGTCATCCCAGAATCTCAATTTCGGCCTCAATGCGAGCTGGGACCTTTTCACGGGCTTCCGCCGAGGCGCTGATTCACGGGCGGCGCAGGCAACCCGCGATGCGGCGGAGGCCGGGCTGATCGATGCGAACTATCAGGCGAGCCTCGGCGCGACGCAGCAGTTCTTCACCGCCCTGGCGGCGCAGCAGCTGGTGCGGGTGCGTGAGGCAAGCGTCCGGCGGGCAGAGGAACAGCTCAAGCTGGCAATCGCAAAGCTTCATGCGGGAAGCGCCACCCGTTCGGACTCGCTCAGATCGGTGGTGACACTGGGCACCACGCAGCTCGCGCTGGTGAGCGCGCAGGCCGACGTGGCGGCCGCCCAGGCCGAACTGGCACGGCTGATCGGCGCCGAAGGCCGGGTGATGGCGGCCGACGACAGCGCCTTCTACCAGGTCGAAAGCCAGCTTGATACCCTCGCGCTCCTGAAGGAGGCGCTCGCGGAGTCGCCCAGGGTTCAGGCGGCCGAGGCAGGCGCGCGCGCGGCCGACGCCAACCTCGCTTCCACCAAGTCGGCGTACTGGCCCACTCTCACTCTCGGGGCCTCGACCGGCTGGTCGGGGACCGAAAACCGCAATTGGGAGCTGTTCAACCAGCGGCAACTGGGGGTTGGCCTGAACTGGAATCTGTTCAACGGATTCAACCGGGAAGAATCGATCACCATCCGGTCGAGCTCGTTGGATCAGGCGGAGGCCACCGCGAGCGATACCCGCCGCCAGGTGTCTTCCGTTCTGACGGCGCAATTTGCCCTGTTGGATGCCGCCAGGCTCAAGATTGATATCACCCAGACCAGTGTCGCGGCGGCGCAGGAAGATCTTCGAGTCGTGGAGCAGCGCTACCGCGTGGGTGCTGCCACGATTCTCGACCTGCTCAACTCGCAGGAAGCGCTCACCCAGGCCGAGGTGGATGCGGTTGCCGCCCGGTTCGACTATCTCCGTGCCAAGGCACAGATTGAAGCACTCATCGGACGGGACCTATGACCTCTGCCCTGAATTCGACCGACGAACGGATGGCGGTACTGCCCAGCGACGTCCCCCGGGACGCCATTATTGTCACCCGCAACCTGCAGCGGGAATACGACATGGGCGGTGAGATCGTGCGGGCACTGCGGGGAGTCGATATCACGATCCGCCGCAACGAATTCGTCGCGATCATGGGTCCGTCAGGCTCGGGCAAGTCCACCTTGATGAACATGATCGGTTGCCTGGACACTCCGACCCACGGCGAATACTGGCTTAACGGCCACCGGGTGTCGGAGCTGGAAGACAATGAACTGGCCCGGATCAGGAACAAGGAGATTGGGTTCGTGTTCCAGACCTTCAACCTGCTCCCGCGGGCAACCGCGCTGCATAACGTGGAGCTGCCGCTGGTCTACGCCGGCGTACCCGGTAAAGAGCGGAAGGCACGAGCCGTGGATGCCCTTACCCAGGTCGGATTGGCCGATCGGATGGAGCACCGTCCCAATGAGCTGTCGGGCGGTCAGCGGCAGCGGGTGGCGATCGCGCGGGCGCTGGTAAACCAGCCCAGCATCATCCTGGCCGACGAGCCGACCGGGAATCTGGATTCGACCACCAGCGTCGAGATCATGGCACTGTTCAACCAGCTGCACCAGCAGAACCAGACCATCGTGCTCGTGACCCATGAGCACGACATCGCGGCGCACGCGCGACGACAGGTGCATCTGAAGGACGGGATGGTGGAGCAGGACTTCGCGACCAAGGCCAAAACCGAATGACCGCTGACACCTGGAACTCCATGCTGACGCGTAAGACGCTTCTGACTGTTCTGGCGCTGGCGGCGGCTTGCAAGGAACCGCCGCCGCCGCCGCCGGCATACCTGGCCGTTCCGGTGGAGCGCCGTGACATCGTGGTCTCCGCCCGCGCCAATGGGGCCATCCAGCCCGACACGACCGTCGAGGTCAAGTCAAAGGCCTCGGGTGAGATCCTGGAGATGCTGGTCGAGACCGGAGCACAGGCGAAGCGCGGCCAGCTCATGGTAACGATCGATCCTCGCCAGCCGCGGAACGACCTCGCGCAGGCGGAAGCCAACCTCGAGGTGGCCAAAGCCAAGCTGGCCAATGCCACTGCGCAGAAGCATCGGGCCGACGAGCTGTTCAGCTCTCAGGCCCTGACTGAAACGGAACACGATCAGGCCATGCTGGACTACGCCAATGCGAAGGCGGAGGTGGTGACCGCCCAGGTTCAGGTCGAAAACTCGAAGATCCAGCTCGAGGACACCGACGTTCGGGCCCCCATCTCCGGCACGATCATCGAGAAAGACGTCGAGCGGGGTCAGGTGATCTCGTCGCCAACGAAGGATGTGGGCGGGGGGACGGTGCTACTAAAGATGGCCGATCTCAACCTGGTGCAGGTGAAGACTCTGGTGGACGAGACCGACATCGGAAAAGTCCAGTCGGGTCTCCGGGCCTCAATAACGGTTGACGCGTACCCCAATCATCAGTTCGATGGGACGGTGCTCAAGATCGAGCCGCAGGCGACGATCGTCCAGAACGTCACCATGTTCCCGGTGCTGGTGCGAATCGACAATCGGGAGGGCCTGCTGCGGCCCGGGATGAATACCGAGGTGGAGATCCATGTCGGCCGTCGAGACAGCGTGCTCGCAATTCCCAACGCGGCGCTCCGCACTCAGCGCGACGTGAGCTCTGCCGCCCAGGTACTGGGCCTCTCGATGGCCGACGTGCAGGCCCAGCTTGCCAAGGGGAGTGCGAGCGGCGGAGAACAACCGCAGACCACCGCGAGCCAGGGTGGAGGCGGGACCAATCCCAAGGGCGCCAATACCCTGACCCTGCCGGATGGACGCAGCGTCGTGCTGCCCGCCGGTGTCTCTGAGGAGCAGGTCAAGGCCATTTTCCAGAAGCGGATGAGCGGGCAGGAACCGACTGCGGATGAGCGGGCACTGCTTCGGCGGGTGTTCGCCGGGATGGGCGGCAGTCAGAGTGGGGGAAGCCGGAACCAGCCGGACACCCGGTTCGGGGGACACTACATCGTGTTCGCTCGTCGGGGTGGAACCATCGTGCCGCTCAATGTCAAAACTGGTCTCACGGACCTGGACTACACCGAGGTGGTCTCCGGCTTGAATCCTGAAGACTCGGTTCTCGTGCTACCCAGCGCGAGCCTCGTTCAGTCCCAGCAGGAGTTCAAGGAACGGGTGACCCGGGTGACAGGTAGTGGATTGCCGGGACTGCAGTCGCCGCAACAAGGGACATCCAAGGCCCCGACGACCACCACAAGGCCCTGACGCATGCTGATCGGAGAGACTGTCGCAGTCGCTCTGCAATCCATCAAGGCCAATGCCCTGCGCTCTATCCTTACGGCGCTCGGCATCATCATCGGCGTGGCGGCGGTCATAACGATGGTGGCACTCGGCACCGGAGCCCAGAGGGCGGTGGAGGATCAGATTGCCTCGCTGGGAGCCAATGTCCTGAGCGTGTATCCCGGCATGTCGTTCAGCAGTGGCGTCGCTTCGACCAACCGGGTCAGTCTCACCATTGACGACGCCGATGCTCTGGAGCGGGACGGCCAGTTCATCAAGGCGGTGGTACCCGAAATCGTTTCGCAGCAGCAGGTGAAGTACATCAACAAGAACATCAACACCAACGTTACCGGCACGACGGCCAACTTCCCCGAAGTCCGCAACTATACGCTTGCGCAGGGGAGGATGTTCACCAGCGGGGAGGACGCCGCCCGTGAACGCTATGCGGTACTCGGAGCCGACATACCGGAACTGCTCGAGGCCAATCCAGTCGGCCTGCTCCACCAGACGATCCTTATCCGGGGGATCGCCTTCGAAATCATCGGGATCATGGCATCCAAGGGCGCCACAGGGTCATGGCAGAATCCTGACGAACAGATCTGGATCCCGCTGGAGACCGCGCGCTACCGGGTCTTCGGCACCGACCGCCTGCGCTCGGTCGGGGTTCAGATTGCAGATGGAGTCCCGGTTGAGCAGGGGATGGTGGATATCGAGCGGGTCCTCCGGCGTGAGCACAAGATCCGTCCGGGCGGAGAGAACGATTTCCAGATCCGCGATGCGAAGCAGTTCCTCGCTACCCAACAGTCCGCTTCCGAGATCTTCACGACCCTGCTCGCCAGCATCGCGGCAGTGAGCCTGGTGGTCGGCGGGATCGGGATCATGAACATCATGCTGGTGTCGGTCACCGAGCGGACCCGTGAAATCGGTGTGCGCAAGGCGCTGGGTGCGACGCAGTGGAATATCCTCTTCCAGTTCCTGGTCGAGGCGCTCGCTCTCTGCCTCGCCGGCGGAATCCTCGGAATCCTGCTCGGGGTATGGGTGACGAACCTGCTGGCCAAGAGCAACGGGTGGAACACCCTGATCTCGCCACAGAGCATCATCATGGCCTTCGGGTTCAGCGCGGCGATCGGGCTGATCTTCGGCATCTGGCCAGCTCGGCGCGCCGCGAAGCTCGACCCCATCGTTGCATTGCGATACGAGTAGAAACGGGAGTGGGGGCCTACGTACATTTCTAGCTAAATGCTTCTAGCCCTCCTCGTTGCCCTTCAGGGCCCGCCGCCGGATTCGGCGGGCCCCGGCTTTTTCGCCACGGCACCCCGCCTCGAGGCTACCGTCACCATCGACGGGGAGCTGAACGAGCCGGTTTGGTCCCAAGCCGCCAGGCTCACGGATTTCCATCAATACCAGCCAGTCGACTCCCGGCCCGCCGAGGAAAAAACGGTCGTGCTGGTGTGGTACGCCCCCAATGCGATTCACTTCGGCATCATCGCCTATGAGAGCCAACCCGGCGCCATCAGAGCCACCGTGGCGGACCGGGACAACCTCGACGCCGACGATCGAGTCACTATCTACCTCGACACGTTCGATGACCGCCGGCGGGCCTTCTTCTTCACGGTGAACCCGCTCGGCTCACAAGAAGATGGAGTCAGAACAGAGGGCGGCTTTGCGGCGGGAAGCCTGGTAGGTGGTACTACCGACAAGAACCCTGACTACATCTGGGAGTCGAAGGGCCGCCTGACCGATTCCGGCTATGTGGTGGAGGTCAGGATTCCCTTCAAGAGTCTGCGCTACCCCGGCAACGGCGCCCAACGCTGGGGGATCAACGTGGTCCGAAAGATCCAGCGCACCGGGTACGAAGACACCTGGACCGATACCCGGCGGGCCAATGCGAGTTTCCTGGTGCAGTCCGGGCTTCTCGACGGCCTGCATGACCTGCAGAGCGGGATCACCACGGAGTTCCAGCCGGTGCTGACCGCGTCGGCAAACGGCGCACCCACACCCACGGGATACGACCGGGAGAATCTCGATCCGAGCTTCGGGGCGAATCTTCGCCTGGGACTCACCAGCAACCTGTCGGTAGACGCCACTTACAATCCCGATTTCAGCCAGATCGAATCGGACGTGAGCCTCGTGACTGTAAACGAGCGCTTCGCGCTGTTCTTCCCGGAGAAGCGCCCCTTTTTCCTCGAAGGGATCGAGCTGTTCTCCACCAACAACCAGCTGGTCTACACCAGACAGATTGTAGACCCGATTGCCGGTGGCAAGGTCACTTCGAAGATCGGGGCGAACAACATCGCTCTGCTCACTGCGGTGGACGAGGCGGGCTCACCCAACTCCTGGTTCAACATCGCGCGAGTCCGACGGGACGTAGGCGCTAACTCGACGGTCGGTGTCACAGGAACCTCGAAGGACGCCAGCGGAACCTACAACCGGGTGGTCGCCGGAGATGCGCGGATCGTTTTCGGAAAGCTGTACTTCGTGGCCGGCCAGGCCGGCGGCTCGTGGACCCGGGACAGCGCTACCGGAGACACCCGCTCCAGCCCGATCCTGGAGGCAGAGTTCGACCGTACCGGGAGGTCCTGGGGGTTCAACTACAAGGTTACGGGTATCGGGCCTGACTTCGAGTCCCAGGCGGGCTTCGTCCCCCGGAATGACATCGTTCAAGCCCACGCATTCAACCGGTTCTCGATCTATGGCTCAAAGGGCGCATTTCTCGAGACGGCAAATTTCTTCGGGGGACCGTTCTACACCTGGGTCTACGGGGACTTTCTGCAGAGTGGAGCCCTCGAGGGCCTCTGGCAGGCCGAGGCCGACTTCACGCTTCGCGGTGGCTGGAGCTGGGACAACCGTGGCGAGGTGGGGTTCACCAATTTCGAGCCGGGGGCGTATAACGGGTACGAGGTGGACCAAGGTGGAATCCTCGTCCCCTACGATGCCCCAACTGGCGTGGACAACTGGGTCTTGCAGACCGGCGTGAGTACGCCGACCTGGCAAAAGCTGGATGCCACGCTCACGATCAGGCGAAGCCAGGTGCCAATTTTTGCGGAAGGAGCGGAGGGGAATGAGACCCGGGTCACCGGCAGTCTCGACCTCCGGCCGACCGGCTCGATTAGAATCTCGGGGTCCAACACTTACTCCCTGATTACTCGCCGCCGCAACGATTCAGAATTCGCCCGGACCATCATTCCCCGCCTCAAAGTCGAGTATCAGCCTGTCCGCGCCTTGTTTTTCCGTGCCGTCGGCGAGTACGTCGCCCAGCGCCGCGCCCCACTGGAGGACGCGGATAACGGGGATCCACTCGTGATCAGCGGCCAGGCGCAGCCTTTCCAGGAATCGAACGGGTTGCGCGTGGACTTCCTGGCGTCCTTGGAGCCCTCGCCGGGAACCGTCGCCTTCCTCGGGTATGGCAGCTCCCTCGACGACACCTCCGCGTTCAACTTTTCGGAGATGAGCCGGGCGAGTGACGGGTTTTTCGTGAAGCTGGCGTATCAGTTCCGGTGGTAGCCAGGGTTATCCCGGCTCCAGCTCCACGCTGGCTCGTCCATCCTCCCCGTAGCGCACCGTCACCAGCCAGGGCCTGCAACACACCCCGCAGTCTTCCACGTACTGTTGCTCAGGACCCCCACCCGGATCCAAACTGATCACGACCTGTTCCCCGCAATGGGGGCATTCGACCACCGCGTCCTGATCGGCAGACTCCTCCTCCAGAAACTCATCCTGTTCGTCGAGGCTCATCAGACAGTACCTCCGAGCAATTCTTCCACCGCGCGCCAGGCCTGATCAATGGCCGAATTGGTGTAGGCGAAGGCGCCGGCGTCGGCGTTGGCGATGGTGATGCGGCCGAATTGCCGGCGTCCCACGACGCACGGCTCTTCTCCCTCGGTCCATGGCCCGTCCCACAGCGAGTTGTACTCGTAAGTGTAGCCGTGCGGCCAGCGATTGACCGTGATGGCCGTGATGTCTCTCGCCGGATCGAAGCCCGCGGGACCAAACATCCGGCCCAACTGGTCTCTCACAGCGCGCTCGAAGGTCTCGAACGGGGTCTGAAGCAGCTCTTCACGCCCTGCTCGATGCTGAACTCGCGAGGGCGAACCGGGTTTGCAGGGAGTCCGCACCATTTTCACAACCGCCGGAGCATCCGGAGTGCGCGGCGCCTGATAGGCACCCAGGTCGACAGGGAAATCGAGAAAGGTGTTTACCCAGTAGCTGCCCGGGGCGTAGACATGGAAGACATCCGCTTTCTGAAGTGCCCGCCAGTCGTTGAGCGCGACGTTGGTATACACCAGCGGAACCTTGGCCCCGTACGCGAGCGCCTGCTTCTGTGAGTCGGACAACTCGGGGCAGAGATAGGGTATCGCCATGTTCCAGCAGGCGAGGACGCAGGCTTCGGCACGCACCGACTTGGCCTTTCCGCCTCGAACATACGTCACCTCGACCTCGCGGGCGGAAGCGGGATCGCCCCGATGCCTCGCCCGGATCACTGTGCTGTTGAGTCTGATGCGGGTCGGGTTCGAGGGCTGATCGAGCCTGCCGTACGCGAGCCGGGCGGTCACCACGTCGTCCATCGAATCGCCGGGCAACGCCTGAGGAATCAGGCGGCGGGCGAGAAGGCGTGCTACTGACGCGTTGCCATCGGGGAAGTGAAAGATGTACGGCTCTTCCTCGTTCATTTCGAGAAGCGGTGTCCGTCCGATACCGGGACTCGGCTCATCGGCATCGAGCTTCAGGCCCTCAAAGCCAGGCATCTCCAACCCCCAGCAATCGAGCGCAGGGATCGCGTCGATTCCTACACCATAGAGATCGTGGGTCATGGACTGGAAGAGAGGAATGACGCCTGGCGTCACTTTCACGACATTGAGCAGGAAGTCCCGATAACTCATTCGGGCGAGTCGGGCCTTTTTCTCGGACGAGGTAAGTCCGCGGAAGTGGTCGGTCCGGTTCCCGTTCACCCGAAGGATGTCGCGCTTGATCGCCTCGGTGAGGGGCGCCAGGTCAAGGGTCCTCCGGGAAATATCAGACACGCTGCCGTGAACCATGCGATCAATTCCGAACGTCTCCCGGTCGAAGAAGATGCCTCTGGTCATCCCAAGCTTCTGATATCGTCCTCGATCGAAAGCGGCATAGAAGCGCTGCAGGTCGATGCCGAGGTCCGACAGGAGCCCGCGGGCCACGGTGCTGTATTGTGCCGGGCTCTCGATGGACTCGGTTCCCCCATACGAGATGAGAAGGCGGTCTCCCACGGTGAACTCGTTCCGCTTTGCGTGCCCGCCCAGGTCATCATGGTTGTCGAGCAACAGGATGCGGGCCTGAGGCCGAGCCTTGCGATAGAAGTATGCCGCAGCGAGTCCGCTGATCCCGGCACCGACAACGACGAGGTCGTAACGTTCGCCGGTGTCCCGGGTCCGGCCGATGGTTGGCTCGAGGGTTCCGTCCCGGAGTTGATGCGCGACTTCGTATGAACCAGGGTGGCTGCCGCGGAGTCCGGTCAGTGCCGGTGGGTAGTAGTCAGGCGCCTGCTCGGGAGCGTAGGTGTCTTCTCCTCCTTGGGTACAGCCGAACGGCAAGAGCGCCATCCCCGTGGCAATCGCCAGCCCGTCGAGAAAGTCCCGGCGGCTGATGTTCCGGTCCATTCCGAGTCGACGATCGCTCGCGTCGGTCATGACACTTCTCTCTTGCGGGAGGGTTCCGGTTCCGCGAAGATACGACTTCCCACGGACAACTGGCCAGCACTACGAGGAGCCATGCCTCGCTCACGCATTACAGGCACCGGGTTCGCCGTTCCCGACCGCGTGGTCCGCAACGACGACCTGGCTCACCTGATGGACACTTCGGACGAATGGATTCGAGTCCGGACCGGAATCCAGGAGCGGCGCTGGGCCAGCGAGGGAGAGACCGGCTTCGCCCTGGCCCATCAGGCCACGCTGAAGGCTCTGGATATGGCGGGCCGGACAGCGAAGGACATTGAAGCGATCGTCTATGCCACCTCCACTCCCGACCACTTCATCCCCGGTGGCGGAGTCTTCCTGCAGCGCTTGCTGGGAATCCCAACGATCCCGGCACTCGATATCCGGGTCCAGTGCAGCGGTTTCGTATACGGACTCTCGGTGGGGGACGCCTGGATTCGCGCGGGAGAATACCAGCGGGTTCTCGTGGTAGGAGCGGAGATTCAATCCACCGGCATGGATGTCAGCACCCGGGGACGCAATACCGCAGTGATTTTTGCGGATGGCGCCGGGGCGGCGATCCTGGAGCCTGCCGAGCGGCCCGAGCAAGGTTTCCTAGCGTTCGATCTCCGGGCAGATGGCAACTTTGCCGAGGTCCTCTGGGTAGACGGCCCGGGTTCGAGGTACCACCCGCGGGTGTCGGTCGAGCACCTGGAAGCAGGAAGGTACTTTCTCCAGATGGACGGCAAGGAGGTTTTTCGCCATGCCGTCACCCGGATGCCGGAGTCAGTCCGCACGGTGCTCGAAAAGGCCGGACTCGGCACAAACGACGTCTCCCTGCTGATCCCGCACCAGGCGAATCTCCGGATTTCCGAAGCCGTACAGAAGGCACTGGGACTCCGGGAGGACCAGGTCTACAACAACATCATGCGCTATGGCAATACAACGGCTGCCACCATCCCCATCGGCTTGGACGAGTGCGTCAGGGCCGGCCGCCTGGCCCCCGGAGACGTCCTCGTCATGACCGCCTTTGGCTCGGGGTTTACCTGGGGGAGCGCGGTCGTGCGCTGGTGAATCTTCCCCGGGCCCGTTCCGTAGTGGAACGAGCCCCAGATAACGAGTCGAACCATGTATCGAATGATTGCCGGATTGCTGATTGTCGCCGCTGGAATCGCCGGGTACTTCGTCGCGCGGAGCTTCGTGCGGCGCCGGCTCCGGTTCGTGGATGCGATCTATTCCCCGCTCGCCCCTTGGATCGCCGGGACGTTGGCGGCGCTCTCGATGTGGCCGGTTGCGTTGCTACCGCTGGTCAGCGGCACCACCGCTGTCGTCTTCGGCCTCGGCGCGGGATTTGGGACCCGCTCGGCGGTAAAAACGCTGAAGCAGGGAGAGGGAGGAGTGATCGTGAGCCGTCGGTATTAGGGACGTGGTTATCTTTGCTGCATGCCGAACGTACTCTGCACTCGCTGCGGCCAGGAACGCGACCAGCTTGCCTTCCGCCCCTTCCAGAATGACATCGGGCTCCGGGTTTACGAGCAGATCTGCAATGTCTGCTGGCAGGAGTGGCTCAAGACCCAGCAGCAACTGATCAACCACTACGGACTGAACGTTCGCGAACCCAAGGCGAAAGAGTTCCTGTTCTCGAACATGGAGAAGTTCCTGTTTGGCGAAGACAGCGTGAGGAGTGAGAAGTGAGGACGTGAGACGGCTGCGAAAACCAAGCCCTTCGGTTGTACGCGGAGGGCTTCGTTATTTCGGAGCACCCTTCTCACTTCTCACCTCTTACGTCTCACGCTTTTCCCCTACCAGCTCGTCCCTACCCTCATGATGAGATCGATCCCCGGTCCGCTGGGGTAGAGATCTTCGGTCAATCCGATCCTCCAATCCCGCCCACCCGACGTGCGGTAGATCCAGCCGAAATCCAAGTCAAGTTCTTCCCGCTCAAGCGCCGTGGCCTCGGCGACGTCGTCGTACTGGGGAGCAGCCCAGTAAAGGTTGGCGTAGAGTGACTGCCTTCCCCAGAACCGGTAGCGCAGGCCGGAGGTGAGGGCGATGAAGCTCTGATTCTGAATCTGCTTCAGGGGACCATGGCGGGGAGTGTAGCCCAATCCAAGCTCGCCCTCATAGGTAAGCCGAGGGGTAATCTGCGCGCGAACGGTTGTAAGGAGGCTCGCCGAGACGACGCCCCGGCCATAGCCGTCCGCCGCCGTTGATGTCGGGAGAGTCACCGAGAGGACCGATTGCACCTTGGGACTAAAGCGGTGACCGGCCCCGATTCGGAGGTCGTTCAGGTGGAAGTCCGAGCTGGAATATTCGACCCGAGTTCCGTCGGGATAGCGGTAGTGATAGTCGAACTCGTTCTCGGGTCTCCCTTCCCGCTCCGGAAAACTGATTCCGAAGAGATTGTGATACCAATTCAGGAACCCATCCAGGCCGCCGGCAAAAACCCCACCGACTGACACATCGGCCAACAGGAAGTCATAGGGCCCGAGATCTTTGGCAATACCCAGACTGAACCGGTAGCTCTCGGCATCAAGCAGAAACGAAGTATCAGTCGAGAAGCCGAAGGCGAGTTCGGTCATGCTCGCGTAGTCGAGCCCGACCGCGAGGCGCCACCCGGCTCGTGGCTCTACAAAGGGCTGGAAATAGATCCCCGAACGGGACTCAACAACCGGGTTGTTGGGATGGTATTCGGGAAGGCCCTGGGCTGCGGCAGGCTCGAGGACGAATCCGAGCAGAGTTAAGAAGACGCCAAGGCCGGTGAACCCGGCCTCACGCCCCATCCAGTGATCTCCAGAGGTACCAGGCGGCGTGAGTGCGAACCGGTCGAAAACGCTCACCGAGCTTTTGAAGAGAGCGTGGGCTTCGAATCCGGTAGAGGTTGAGAGCCGCGCGCTGGATCCCACCGTCACCGACGGGCCAAACATCCGGGCGGTTCAACGAGAAGATCAGGAACATTTGCGCGGTCCAAGCTCCGATTCCCTTGACCGAAGTCAGGCGTTCTACGACCTCGGTATCGGACAGTGAGTGGATCCCGTCCAGGCCGCCCGCCGCGGCGAAGTTGGCCAGCTCACGCAAATACACTGTCTTGGCGCGAGAAAGACCGGCCCCTCGAAGAGTTCTGACGTTGGCCCTGGCCAGCGACTCCGCCTTGATCGGAAGCCGATCGCGGAGGCGATTCATGATAGCCTCGGCTGCACGACCGGAGATCTGCTGGGAGATGATGGCATCCGCCAGCGATTCGAACGCCGGCTGTTGGGAAAGCCGGACCGGTCCATGACGCTGGCAAAGGCCGGCCATGATTGGACAACTCAAAAGCACGTCAGTCATCGCCACTCAAGGGTAAACCGGCCCGGTAAGCTAAATGTGCCGAGGCGTGAGGTACACCGGCCGCTCTTGACACCTTCGGCGAGCGGGCAGTAGACTGGGTCATGATCGGTCACTCGGCGTTCTTCGGCTTTACCGGTACCGGCGCGGCGCGAGTCGCGTTCGGCGGGGTAAGCGCACGCTAGGCTGACCTGACCGGACCCTCGACGCCCCGCCGGCAATCCGGCGGGGCTTTTCGTTTATACCGGAGAGAAAGATGCGCGTTGCGATCCAGGGTACCCGTGGTTCATTCAGCGAAGCTGCGGCCCGCCAGCAATGGGCCGATGCGGAAGTAGTCGCCTGCCGCGAAGTGGGAGACGTGGTCAAGGCGGTCCGGGAAGGCCGGGCCGACACCGGATGTCTCGCCATCGAGAATTCGCTGGTCGGCTCAATCACGCCCACGTATGACCTGCTGCAAGAGGCTTTTGGCGACAGCAAGCTCTATCTGAACCGGGAGATTCTGCTTCCGGTTCACCACGCGATACTCGGGGTCCGCGATGGGAGCCTGTCCCAGATCAGGCGCGTGCTGTCTCACCCGGTCGCCCTGGGCCAGTGCAGATCATGGCTGAGCCAGCACCTCCCCGAAGCGGAACTAGTGAGCTCCTGGGACACAGCCGGTAGCGCGGAGATCGTGGGGCGGGAGAACGATCCCGCTCAGGCGGCGATCTGCGCCGCGCACGCGAGCCAAGCCTATGGCCTCAAGGTGTTCGAAGACCGGATCGAAGACGACCCGACCAACCAGACCAGATTTCTCACCTTCGGCAGCGAACGTCCTGCTACCAGCAGCACCGTGCCGCAAAAAACGTCGCTCATCGTGTGGCTCGATCACCGGCCGGGGATGCTGGCCGCAGCACTCCAGGCCTTCGCCGCACGCGGGGTCAACCTGACCTCGCTCCAATCCCGGCCGGAGCGATCGGCTCCCTGGACCTATCGATTCTACTTCGATGTGGAAGGCGCGACGGAGGATCCGCGGCTGGCCGAAGCCCTCGAAGGGATCGAGGCGCTGGCGGCTCGGATCGTGATTCTCGGGAGCTACCAGGCGTGGCAGCATGAGGGGAAGACTGCCTCACCGGCGGTGATGGCACCGCCCCAGCAACGCCCCAAGCCCAACTTGCCTCTCTTCGACCGAGCGCAGCGCTCGGAAGGCACCGTGGTGCGTGTCGGCAGCGTGGAGATCGGATCCGGCCGCCCGGTCATCATTGCAGGCCCCTGTTCGGTTGAGAGTGCCGAGATGATCCTCGAGACAGCCAAGGCGGTTGCTTCCGCCGGGGCCGACCTTCTGCGCGGCGGAGCGTTCAAGCCTCGAACATCGCCATACGACTTTCAGGGACTGGGGACCAAGGGACTCAAGTTCCTCGCCGAAGCGCGGGAACACACCGGCCTCCCGATCGTTACCGAAGTGATGAGCTGGGAGGAAGTACCTCTGGTCGCGCGCTACGCGGACATGCTGCAGATCGGCGCCCGGAACATGCAGAACTTCGCGCTGTTGCGAGCGGCGGGCAGGAGCGGCCGGCCGATTCTACTCAAACGGAACGGTGGTGCGACGATCGAAGAGTGGCTGCACGCAGCCGAGTACGTGTTGGCCCACGGCAACGACCAGGTGGTACTCTGCGAACGAGGAATTCGAACCTTCGAGAGGGCTACCCGGCATACTCTTGACCTGAACGCGGTGGCCCTGGTGAGGGAGCGGACTCACCTGCCGGTCATCGCTGATCCGAGCCATGCAGCGGGGATGCGGTCAATCGTACCGTCGCTTGCCATGGCGGCTTTGGCTGCAGGTGCTCACGGTGTGATCGTCGAGGTCCACCCCGATCCGGACCACGCGCTCAGCGACGGCGCCCAGAGTCTGGACCTGACCACATTTGCCCGATTGGCTGAGAAGATTCGCAGCGGAGAACCGCGAACGGCGGCGCTGTGACTACGGCGTTCCGATCTTGCCGACGATGGTCATGCGCTTCCTGTCACGCATGATGTCCAGTTTGAAGCTCTCGCTCCCTTCGTAACTCCGGAGAATCCTCAGGAGGTGTGACGCGTTAGCCGGCTCCCGGCCGTCCACGGCGAGGACCACGTCCCCGCCCCTCAGGCCCAGCTTCGAATCGGTCGGTACGCTGATGACGAGGATGCCTTCACTGGTTCCGAAATAACGCCCCAGATCGGGATTGAGTGGCGCCAGCTCGAGATCGGCCAGCGGTGAACCGAAGGCGAAACGCATCGGCGCATCGGGGTGGACCATCCGCATGGGATAGCGAGGCTGGCTGTCTTCAGGATCGAATCCCCGCATCGCGTCCTGGAACTCGCGGAAGGACTCGTCACCACCCATCGAATAACCGAAGCCTCCGTCCGGAGTCCGCCACATGATGGTCGGCTCGTCTCCGGTGATGAGGCTGACGGTTTTCCGTTCCTTCCCCCGACGGAACTCCACCGCAATCGTGTCATCGGGATCGAGTCGCGCGGCGAGCTCGGTAAGGCGCAGCCCCGGCGCCGAATCATCGGTGCTCGCCCGGGTCTGACCGACGAGCAACGAGGTGCCGGCGAGCTTCGTGATCACGTCACCCGAGCGAATGCCGGCCTTGGCCGCCGGTCCGTTGGGCGTGACCGAGCTGACCAGCGCCCCAATCGAATCGGTGTCGCGAGCACGCAGGTTGACCGAGATCCCCAAGCGGGCGCGCCGGCTGGTGAGGACCTGAAATACCGGCCGGACGTCCCCCTCGACGCGGATGACGCCGGGAGGAATCACTTTGGGTTGAGCAGGGGTATCCTGCGCGACGACAGCCGAAGAAATCAGAAGGCAGGTTGCCAGGGAAATCAGAGTGCTCCGCATTGCTTCAGCCATCGCCACGGATCAGAGGCCCACGTTCGAGGCGCGAGTCACGTGGACATCCATCAGAGCGTCCAGCAGGCCAATCCGTTCGCGGTAGAGATTCAGCAGGGCGGTATCCCGCTCCCGGGCGCGAAGCAGCTGGGCCATCTCGAGCTGTCGATCAATGCGGGCGATCTGGTCCTCCAGGGCGCCGGCCATCCCATCGGTATGGCCGTCCGTGATGCGGCCATCGGAGTTATAAGACTCGAGCAGCTGCTCCAGCTGGCCGGAGCGAGCCATGGCCTCCGTGAGGGCGGGGGAAAGCGTCTTGGAGGAAGAGGAGGCTCCGTGAAGAAGCAGGATCAAAGCAAGTCCTGCCGCAATAGCGAGTCCGAAGGTGGCCAGGCGCCGAGTCCGGACCCGATGTTCGGCCCGGAGCCGAGCATGCACTGCCGGCCAGGCATCGCGTGAGGGTTTGAGAGTCGGAAGTGCCTTGAGCCGTGCTACCCGCTGCTCCAGGCGATCAGCCTCGCGGCGACATGCTTCGCACTCCGCGAGATGCTTCTCGGCCTCAGCCTGGCCGGGTTCGCGACCTGGCTCCCGCAGCCGAACCAGGGTATCGAGGTCTATGTGCGTCATACCAGCGTCTCCTCCCCGAGCCAGCGACGGAGGCGAGTATGCGCGCGCGCCAACTGCGACTTCGAAAAGCTTACCGTCCTGCCCATCATCCCCGCGATTTCTTCGTGGGTGTATCCCTCGACATCGTGCAGCCACACCACCGCTCGGGAGATTTCGGGCAGGCGCTCAAGTGCCGCTTCGAGATCCATGCGCAGCCCGTGGTCGGATCGGGGGCCCTGATGAGCCTCGTCTTCCAGCTCATCGGTGTCCCGATACTTGTTCCGCCGGAGCCGCATCAGTGCCTTGCTCGCGGCAACCGTTCGAATCCAGCCCCAGAGGGAGCCCTCGCCCCGATACTGCCGCAGGTTCCGGCAGACCTCGAAGAAGGTTTCCTGCATCACATCCTCGGCATCTTCCGAGGTGCGGCAGATCCGCCGGGCCAGGTTATAAACCGGCGTCTCGAAGGCGCGATAGAGCTCCTCCAGCGCGGCGACATCGCCGTCCCGGGCTTGGGCCAGGACTGCTTCTGCGTTGGGGAGGGGGATGGCATCGGCCATGGTGCCGATAAAGATGCGGGAATCGGGCCTACAGTTGCAGGGAGGGAGGGTTGAAGATCGATCCCTGCAGGGTATCAAAAGCGACAGCGGAGGCTGGAGTCGGCAATTAACTCTAACCTCCGCTGTTGCAACTATTTACCTACTAAATCTGTCCGCAGCCTGCAGCCTTTAGGACGTTCAATCGACCGGCACCGAATATCCGAGCAGGCCCAATGTTGTCGGTGTTGCCGAGAATGCACTCCTCGATCTGGATCGGCTTGACCGGGCCCGGGAGTTGGGATTCGACCACCGCCGCGGCCGCTGAGACATGAGGCGCAGCTTCACTGGTGCCCGCCGCTATGAGGTAGCTGTGTTTGCTGCACTCGAAGGGCAGGGTCAGCTGGAAGTGGCTGCAAGGGCCCAGCACGAGATCGAACTGGTTGCCGCCGGGGAGCAGGTCACCACCGGGTGCGAAAAGATCCACACCGGAGTTACCAAAGTTGGAGTAGCTCGCGATCATGTCGAAGTTCTGCTGGTTGAACGGGGCTGTTGCACCCACGGCGATGACGCCCGGAACCTGAGCGGGGAGAGCGATCATGTTGCCGTCATCATTGAAATTGGCGGCCTCGTTCCCTGCCGAAGCAACAACCACGACGCCATGGTCGCGGGCGAAGGCCACGGCACGAGCGAGGACGGAGCGCAGACCTTCAACCCCCGGAACGGCTTTGTCGATGTAGAGCCCGAGGCTCATGTTGATCACGCCCGCGCCACTTTGAGCTGCGAGCACGATGCCGGTGATGATGTCACCGAAACTCCCGGATCCGGTCACCCGGAGCACCTTGATGGAACAGAGCCTGGAATCAGGCGCGACGGAGGCGACCCCGATGCCGTTGCTCGCGATGAAGCCGGCATTGAGTGTGCCGTGGGAGTTGTAATCGAGCGGATCGAGGTCCCCAGGGAAGACCGGTGAGGTGATCACCGAAGTCATCAGGTCAACCCTGCCTTCGATGTCGATGTGCTGAGGATCGATGCCGGTGTCGAGCACGCAGACGGTCCGCCCAGACCCACCGTTAGAGGCGCCCCATGCCTGATCGGCCTGGACCTGGCGAATGTTCCACTGAAATGGGAAGAATGCCGCGTCGCTTTGATCGGTACCGGAAGCGACCGGATTCGGAAGTGACGACAACTGCAGATTGGCGTCCTGAGGAGCCGGGATCCATTGCAGGATCAGATCGCGATCGACCCGGGAGACACCAGTGGTCTTGCTGAGTGAGACAGCTGCCGCGTCGGTCAGGCCGGTAACCTCCGCCTCACCGATCATCTTCTGACGCCGAACGATGGTGCCGCCGAGTGCCTGCACCGACTTCGCGAAGGAAGCAGGTTCGGTGGTCTTGAAGGTTACGACGTGGCGATCACTGGGAGTTACTGAGGCGGGGAGCTGCGGTACGGGAGCGCGGGACATCGATTCACTGCTAGGAGTCATGGACTCATCGACACAGGCGGCGCCAATGAGTACGGTCGCCGCCGCGAGTGCGGGACGCACAGAAAGTCGCGAAAACATGGGGCCTTTGTGGTGGGAGGTGGGACAAGTTGCCGGGCGACGGAAAACCCGTCAAGAGCGGCATTCGCGCCACAGCGGGTATGGTATCGGAGTTATACTGGTTGCATGACTGCGACACGTCCGCCCCAGGCTTCGGCGCCCGCACCCCACCTGTGGGTCCATCACCTGCAGGACGAGGCCGACGCCGCGTTTCTCTATCGGGAGCTTGCCAAGGCAGAACAGGATCCGCGGAGAGCCGCCCTCTACGATGGGCTAGCCACCGTCGAAGATCGACACGTATCGGTTTGGCACAAACTGCTGGAAGACCACGGTCACCCAATCCCCTCCATACGACCCTCGCGTCGAGCCCGAGTGATGAGTTGGGCGGCTCGGCGCTTTGGACCAGGGTTCCTCCTCCCGATGCTGCTCGAAGAAGAGGGCCGCGAGGTAAAAAGCTATCTCCGGCTCTCGCACCAGAGCGCCGAGGAGGACGCCCGCAGTGCAGCGCTGCGCCTGGCCCGTGAGTCGGCGGAGCATGCGGGATCGCTCGCGGGGCTGAGCGGAGCCGCGGGGGAGCCGTGGCACAAGACCGGGGCGGGCGGCCTGCTCCGCAATCTGGTCTACGGCTTCAACGACGGCCTGACCGCCAACTTTGGCCTGGTCGCCGGAATGCTGGGCGCACAGGGAAACCTCAACATCTCGGGACACGCGGTGGTGGTTGCGGGGATCGCGGGGATGGTGGCGGATGCGCTCTCGATGGGTTCCTCGGGATACCTCGCCGCCAAGAGCGAGCGGGAGGTGTTCGAGCACGAGATCGCGATGGAGCGGGAGGAGATCCGGCTGATGCCCGAGCTGGAGCAGGAGGAGCTGAGCCTGCTCTATCAGGCGAAGGGAGTCCCGGAGGAGCAGGCGAAGGAAATGGCCGCCCAGCTCATGCTGGACCCGGAGCGCGCGCTCGAGGAGCAGGTCCGGGAAGAGCTGAAGATTGGCGAGGCCAATACTACGCCTTTGCGCGAGGGGTGGATCACCGGAGTCTCGACCGCCTTCGGCGCCTTCATCCCGGTGGCACCGTTTCTCTTGAGCACCGGCCCGGGCGCCATTTGGACCTCGCTCGCAGTATCGATGACGGCTCATTTCGGGGTAGGCGCCGCTCGCAGCTTTTTCACCGGACGGGGAGTCATCCGCAGCGGCTTGGACATGTTTGTGGTGGGGCTGGGTGTAGCGGGAGTGGGATATCTGGTGGGAGAGTGGATTACGAAGCTGCTGTAGGGTTCACAGCCCCTACGGCTCCAGGAACTTCTGCCCGATTTTCGTTCCCGCCGAGATGAAGGTTTCGTCGCTATTAACCAGCAAGGCGACGACCAGGTGCTCCTTGGGGCACAGCAGCAGGTGCGCGGTGCCTCCCATGCTCCCGCCGGTGTGGCTGATCCATTCCCGCCCGTCCGTGGTTCGCAGCGTCCCCCAGCCCATGCCGTAATCGGTGGACTTCCCGTCCGAGGTGCGTTGCGGGGTCCACAGCATCTTCACGGTTGCAGGCTTGAGGAGGGTACCATCGAGCATCACCTCTCCAAACTGGGCGAGATCCTCGGTTGTTGAGAGGAAGCCGCCCCCAGCCCACTTGTAACTGTTGTCCACGTATCGTGCGTTGAGCATCCCGCCGTTGGAATCGGGCCGTTCGTAGAACCGGGCTCGGAACGGAATGAGGCTGTCGGGGAACTCCGCTACGGTGTGAGTCATGCCCGCGGGGCCGAAAACCCGGTTGGACATGAAGGTGAGAAACTGCTCGCCGCTGGCGCCTTCGATGACCGCGGCGATCAGATTCCACCCGTAGGACGAGTAGGAGTACTTGGTGCCCGGCTGAAAGAGGAGCGTATCGTCCTGAAAAATCTTGAGACCCTCGAGCACCGTCGCATAGTGCTTCTGGTTCTCGAACTCACCCTCCTTGTAGTGCCGAATCCCCGCGAGATGCCCTGCCAATTGACGGGTGGTAATGGGCCATGGCTTCTGCGGAAACGACGGGACGTATTTCTGGATTGGCGCGTCGAGGTCGAGCTTGCGCTCTTCCACAAGCAGGCCCAAGGCAGCGGAGGTGAGCGGCTTGGAAACGCTGCCGACCCGGAACCGGGTGAGTGGTGTCGCCGGAACCTGCTGTTCCACGTCGGCCATGCCGAAGCCTTCACTCCAGATCACATGGCCATCCTTGATGACCGTGATCGAGGCTCCAGGTGCGCCGAGGACGCGCATCGTGTCGCGAATGAACTGGCGGGTCCACTCGATGGCCTTCTCATAGCGAACGGGGGCTCCCATGACCGCGGGAACCGGCGCCGCCGTTTGAGCCACGGCAGGAGAGGTAATGCAGAGCAATCCCAACCATAGAATCGGGCGACGCATCAGGGCTCCCGGCTGGACTTGTACTCGAAGACTTCAGTTAGACCACTAGACGACGAGATTCAGCAGGCGGTTCGGAACGTAGATGACCTTCCGCAGGGGCTTGTTGTCCACGAAGCGCGCGGTAGTCGGATCCTTCAGCGCGATCGCCACGACGGCCTTCTCCTCGGCGCCCAGCGGAATGGGGATCTTCGACCTGGTCTTGCCGTTGATCTGGACCGGGATCTCGATCTCGTCCTCCACGATGAGGCTGTCATCCCAGACCGGCCAGCGCGCCTCGAACACGGATGCCCCGTGACCCAGCCGCTCCCAGGATTCTTCCGCGAAGTGCGGCGCGAAGGGCGCCAGCATGATCACGAGGTCCTCGATGATCGCGAGCGAGTGGGAATCCGCCTCCTTCATCCCGTTCACCAGCTCCATGAGAGCGGAAATCGCGGTGTTGTAGTGCAGCGCCTCGAGATCCTCGGTCACCTTGCGTTTGGTCCGATGCCAGCGGGCGACCAGATCCCGAGGCAACTCGGTCTGAATCGCGGCGCTGCCCACCAACCCCCAGACCCGGTCGAGGAACCGGCGCGGCCCGCTGATGCCGGCGTCACGGAAATCGCCACCATCCTGGAACGGGCCCAGGAACATGAGGTACATCCGGAAGGTGTCGGCTCCCCACTGGGAGATATACTGGTCCGGCACCACGATGTTCCCCTTGGTCTTCGACATCTTGGCCCCGTCCTTCACGATCAGGCCATGGGCCCGGAATCGCGAGAACGGCTCCTCGAACTGAAGGTGGCCAAGGTCGTGCAGCACCATCGTCATGAAGCGGGAGTAGAGCAGGTGCAGCACCGCGTGCTCGTTGCCGCCGATGTATGTGGTGACCGGACACCAGGTCCTGGTCCGGGCCGGATCGAAGGGGCGATCCTCGAACTCGGTACTGGGGTAACGCAGGAAGTACCACGACGAATCGAGGAAGGTGTCCGACACGTCGGTCTCGCGGCGACCCTTCTTCCCGCACTTGGGACAGGAGACATAGTACCACTCGTCATGCCGCGCGAGAGGTGAGACGCCGGAATCGTCGGGACGGAAATCCTCGATCGGGGGGAGCAGCACGGGAAGGTCCTTTTCCGGGACCGGTACCGGGCCGCAGTCGTCGCAGTAGATGATGGGAATCGGGGGACCCCAGTAGCGCTGCCGCGAGATGCACCAGTCATGCAGGCGGTACTGGACTCTTCCACTGCCCTTACCGTTCGCGACCAGCCAGTCGATGATGGCCCGCTTGCCCTGCTCGGCCAGCAGGCCGTCGAACTGGCCGGAGTTCACCAGCCGGTGTCCTTCTTCGCCGGGCTCGGCGACCTCCACTGGACTGGCCGCAGCCTCGCCTTCCCTGGCCAGCACTCTCACGATCTCGAGTCCATACTTCTTCGCGAACTCGAAGTCCCGCTCATCGTGAGCCGGCACCGCCATGATTGCACCCGTCCCATACTCCATCAGGACGTAGTCTGCGATCCAGACCGGCACCGGCTTTCCGGTGGCAGGGTTGATCGCCGATGAACCGAGGAAGACGCCGGTCTTCTCCCGGTCTCCTACCTTGCGACTCACCAGATCCTTCGCCGCAGCCGACTTTACGTAGGCCTCGACCTCGCCCTTCCGGTCAGGAGTGGTGAGATGCCTGACCAGGGGATGCTCGGGCGCCAGCACCATGAAGGTGGCGCCGAACAGGGTGTCGGGGCGGGTGGTGAAGACATTGATGCTTAGAGGCGACGAGGCGACAGGCGACGAGGCGACGGGTCGGCTATCACGTGTCACTACCGGAAACGCGATCTCCGCCCCCTCCGACCGCCCGATCCAGTTGCGCTGCGCGGTCCGTGTCGTCTCCGACCAGTCGATCGTGTCCAGGTTCTTCAGCAGCCGCTCGGCGTACTCGGTAATCCGGAAGAACCACTGCTCGAGGAAGCGTTGTTCAACCACGGCTCCGCAGCGTTCACAGCGCCCGTTCTCGACCTGTTCGTTGGCGAGCACCGTCTTGTCGTTGGGGCACCAGTTGACGGCCGCGCGCTTCTTGTACGCCTTCCCCGCCTTGAAGAGCTGCAGGAAGAGCCACTGTGTCCACTTGTAGTAGTCGGGATCGGTGGTGGAGACCTCGTGACGCCAATCGAACATCCCACCGATCCGCTCCAGCTGACGCCGGAAATTCGCGATATTCTGGGGGATCAGCTTGGCCGGATGCATCCCGATCTTGATCGCATGATTCTCGCTGTGGATGCCGAAGGCGTCGAACCCGATCGGTTCGAAGACATCGTAACCCTGCAGCCGCTTGAACCGCCCGAATACGTCGCTGCCGGTGAAGGCGAACATGTTCCCCACGTGCAGGCCTTCCGCCGAGGGGTAGGGGAACATCATCAGGTTGAAGAACGGCGAAGCCGGATGGTCGAGGTCGGGCTGGTTAGTGCCCTTCTCGGCCCACCGGGCGCGCCACTTGGCCTCGACGACGTCGGGCTGGTAGGTCTTTGCGTCTAAGGTCATAGGCGCGGGAATCTACGCGGGAGACAGGAGATGGGAGAAGGGAGCCCTTTCCCTTTCCCCCCTCCCTGCCCTAACTTCCCAACCTCTCACCACTTACATCGTACGGAACTCTATGGCCATTGCGCGCCAGACGTTTATCCGCAACCTGCATCAGGTCGGGCTGTTGACCGTGGCAGCGCTGGGGATCGCCGTCGCGGGGATTCTCTGGCTCCTGCTGCGCGCCGTGGCTGGGTTCAGCCCGTCCCAGGTCATCATCTTTGCCACTGCGGCAATTGTGATACTGGGAACCCTGGTGATGCTGTTCCTGGTCAGCTGGCTCACCCGGGTGATTCTCCGGCCGGTATCCAACGCTGCGGCCGTAGCCAGTCGAGTCGCCGCGGGAGATCTCACCGCTCCTGAGTTCATCGCGCCGGGTGGCGCCAGTCAGGTGGACGCCCTCACCAACGCCGTCTCTGCGATGGTCACCGAGCTGCGGACCCTGGTCGGTGCAATCCGGGGGAACGCGCAGGATGCGGCCGCCATGGCGCAGGAGATTTCCAGCGCGACCGAGGAGATGAGCGCATCGACCGAAGAGGTGTCGGGGACCTGCAACGATCTCACCGACCGGGCTACTCGGCAGGCGACACTGGTCCGGGCAGCGGCGGAAGACGCGGCCAAGATCCTCGCGATCGCGGAGGAGTTGGCCGCCAGTGCACTGGGCTCCGCCGAGCGCAACGCGGCGCTGGCCGAGCTGGCTCGGTCTCACAAAGAACAGCTGGACGAAAGCTCCGCCGAGCTGCAGCGGCTCGCGGAGGAGGTTGAGCTAGGCGCCGAGGAGGCGACGGCGCTTGCCACAGCCAGCGAAGAGATCGGGAAGTTCGTGACTCAGACCAAGGCCATCGCACGACAGACCCACATGCTGGCGCTCAACGCGGGAATCGAAGCCGCGCGGGCCGGCGAGGAAGGGCGGGGCTTCGCGGTGGTGGCGGAGGAAGTGCGAAAGCTGGCGGGTCAGGCAGCGCAGGCCGCCACTTCGACCAGTGATACGGTGCGCGCCGTACAGACTCGGGTCGAGGTGGCGCGGGACCGGCTGCTCCGGCTCGCCAAGGGAGGCCAGGCCGCGCGGGTGGCCGCAGAAACTGCGGCGCGGGGACTATCGCGCGTTGCTAGCGATGCCGAACAGAACGACAGCTGGACTCGGCAAATTTCCAAGTCCGCGGACGAGGTTCGTGGGTTGATCGGCGGGATCGTCGGGAGAATGTCGGAAGTGTCCGGAGGCACCGAGGACGTGGCCGCGGCGGCCGAGGAGATCGCGGCTTCGTCTCAGGAGCTGAGCGCCTCGACGACCGAGATCGCCAATTCGGCACAGCAACTGGCGCATGCCGCGCAGGCGCTGTTTGGAGAGGTCAGCCGATTCAAGGTTGAAGGGGGCTGACGATCCTGGCCTGAACCGCATCCAGGGATTCGGGCAGCGGATCGAGTGTTCCTCCTGCCGCTGCTGCTGCATGGTGGGCGACCAGGTCCAGAGCGTGGCCCCGTCCCGGCATGGACTCCGCTCGCTGCAACGCCCTGCCTGAAGCGGCTCCGATCACCAGCCACGAGGGAATCGGACTCCCGCCTTCGCCGCCCGCGAATACCAGATCGAGTCCCCACTGGTCGGCCTGAACCGGAAAACGTCCCGCCGAGGCAGTGACGTCCGCGATGAACAGCGCGCCATTACGCCGAGCAACCGGAGCGAGATCCGCCAGCGGCATCAGTTCGCCCGGTTCATCTTCCTGCTGGACCACAGCCACCGCTTCGAACGCCGGGCTCCGAAGAAAACGATCCAGCCACTCGGGGCGCATTGCCTGCCCCGGCGGCACGCAGGCCAGGGCGACATCCCTCCCACAAGCCTCTCCAATTCTGGCGTAGTGCTCGGCGCGGCCTCCGGCGACCACCATGAGCATGCGCTGACGGACCAGGCTCCGCACCGCCAGCTCCATGAAGCGATCGACCGCACCCGGCAAAAGGATGACGGGCTGCGAGGTGCCGAGCAACTCTCCAAGCTTCGAATTCGAGGTCACGCGGGTTCGAGCCAGGTTCCCAGCGTCCCTTCCGATACGATCTCTTCGGCTTTGACCAGCCGCACCCCCTCATCTCCCCAATCCCGGAGCGCATGCTCGCCCATCTCATAACGCACCGCCTTTACAGCGTCGGTGACCACGAAAAGCCGAGTATGGGGACGGCGAGCCAGCCAGCCCTCGACCACGTGGCGGACGCAGATCTCGAGCGGAAGCCCGTAAACCACCACAGCCTCGGGATCGAGGGCGCGAACCACGGTATCGGTGTTGGGATTGCTGAACACATCGAAATGGCGTTTCAGAATCAGCAGGTCGCCGGGGTGGCGGCTGAGCCCGAGCCGGAGTACCTCAGGTTCCTGCCGTTCGAAGCCGATTACCAGCGAGTCCTGGAGCGTTGTCCCCGGGATCTTCTGCTGTCCCGGCGTTCCCCGGAGACAGTGTGGCGGCCAGGTCATGTCGAAGTCGGGCTGATCGCTGAACTCGGCATCGCCAGGAATATGGTCCTCGGCGCTGGCGACGATGCGAATCCGATTGGCGTGGGCGAAATCGGTGAGCGCGCCCAGGCGGGGCACGATCGCCTCCGCACGGGGAACGTGCAGCTTCCCATCGGGAGAGATGAAGTCGTATTGGGTATCAACATCCCAGAAAATGAGTCGGGTCACTGTGGGGTACTGTCCTCCTCCGATGCGGCGCCGAACTTTTCGCGCCGGAACTGGTTCAGCGTCCGCCGTAGCCGGCGAGCGCCGCCGACGGTTGGATACAAGTCAATCAAGCGGCGCAACTCGGTCATGGCCCGACCCGGGGCCGCCAGTCTGCGGTCGTAGAGCTCGACGAGCGCCAGGCCGATCTTGATGTCATCCCCCGGGCGTAGCTGCCGGGTGTCGCGATAGTTGTGCAGCTCGAGTGTCGCCATCCCAGGATTGGAAAGCGGCCCAGCCAGGATCGCCGCGCGTCGCACCAGGGCTTCCGCGTCACCGCTCTCCTGTCGTGAACGCTCCAGATATTCATCGGCCGCGGCATCGTACAGCCCCCGCGCTGCCAGCGTCTCGATGCTCGCGTAACTCGTCCGGTATCGCATGAGCCCTGCGTTCTGCAGGATCTCGACGCACAGGTCGGTCATCGGTTCGAGGAACCCGTCGAGCAGCCCGAACACCAGGCCGTAGATCGCCCAGAAGGCGCCAAGCAGGAGAACCGCACGAGGGGTGACTCCGGTGACCCACAGCAATAGTGCGACGAGAGTCGCGAAGAGCAGAATCCCGCCGGCAGCGAGCCGGAGTAGACGGAGCGGATCCTGATCTTTGCTCGCGACGCGGGCGGAGAGCAGCGGAAGCATGCCGATGGCTGGCACAACTTAGGAGCGACGGGAGTGGTCGGCAAGCTTACATGAACGTCTCCGGCCCCGCGTTGTGGGCGATGAACAGAGGGCAGTACCTTATAGTCCAGCACCGTCTCCCTCGTCCCACGGAGAGTTCGTGTCCGAGAGCGTTTCCCGGCGAGATTTCCTCGCCGCCTCCACCGCTATGCTCGCGCTCGGCCACGCACCGTCCACATTTCCAAGAGACGGGGCTCCCGCGATCATTCGGGCTCGTGCCGCGCCGACGGTTGCAGTGTCCTCATCCAACGGGTTGGCGGCTATCGCCAAGGCGGTCGAACTGGCCGATTCCGGCGCCGACTCGCTCGACGCAGCGGTGGAGGGTGTCAAGCTGCAGGAGCTCGATCCGGAGGACGAATCGACCGGTTACGGAGGGTTGCCCAACGAGGAAGGCGTCGTCCAGCTCGACGCATCCTGCATCCACGGTCCTACCGGCCGGGTCGGAGCGGTCGTGGCGCTGGAGGGAATCAGGACGCCGAGTGAGGTGGCCAAGCTGGTTCTCAAGTACACGAACCACACCCTGCTGGTCGGCGAGGGAGCGAAGCGCTTCGCGCTCTCCTACGGGTTCAAGGAAGAGGACCTGTTGACCGAGCGGTCGCGGCGGAAGTGGCTCACGTGGCGGGCAAATCACGACGCACACGACGACTGGCCGGAGGATGGGATGGTAGCGTCCCGGTCTCCGGGAACCGTCTATCTCAGCGTGGTGAACACAGCTGGCGACATCGCATCCGCAACCAGCGCCAGTGGTCCGGCATGGAAGGCGCCCGGCCGGGCCGGGGCCTGGCCTGTTGCTGGAGCGGTTCAATACGTGGATAACGACGTGGGGGCCGCAGGGTCGAGCGGCTTTGGAGAGCCCGGCGTGACGGAGTGCGGTGGCTTCATCACGGTGGAGCACATGCGACGGGGGATGCGGCCCACCGATGCCACCCTGGAGACGCTGAAACGCATTGTAGCGAAGGCTCCGGCCCGCTTCCTTATGCGCAGCGGTCTGCCCAGATTCTCGCTCACACTTTGCGCCGTGAACAAACGCGGTGAATTCGGCGCCGCATCGCTGTATCCGGACAGGTACGCCGCGCACGACGGGCGGCGAGCGGCGGAACGCGATACGGCCTACCTCTACGACAAGGCACTCTGATGCGGCGTATCTCGCGGGCGACACTCTGGGCGGTGATTTTCTTCGCCGTCCCTCTGGCGGCCCAGGAGACCAAGAACACTGCCCCATGGAAGGACAGTTTCTACCCGCTGCTCATTTCGCAGGCCAACGAGTTCCCCATTCTCGTGATGCACTTCGAGGAGCGGAAGCAGGCCGACTATTTCGCCCGGTCGCCATTCGCCGGCCGGTTCCAGGTTGACCTCGGCGCGGGAATCAAGGGCAGCCATTTCGCGCTGGTCGGATTCGATGCGCCGCTCCTGTGGAAGGACTGGCGCTTCGCTGCCCGGGCTGGAGCGTCGAAGGCCGCGCGTTTCGGCTATTTCGGGCTGGGTAACAACACCAAATTCGTAGAGGACTCGGCCGACGAGGATACCTCGCCGTTTTTCTATCGGATGAAGCGGAGTCGCTACTTCGGCTCGGCCGAAATCAGCCGCCATATCCATGGGCCGTTCTACATCGCGGCCGCCGCGGATGTCGAGCACAGCATTCTGAGCGACCTGCCGGAGAACTCCCTCTTCCGTCAGGACTTCGGGACCGGCGATGTGACCGATACGGATGTCCGGGGCCGGCTTACCCTCGTGGTCGACACGCGAGACAATGAGTTCGATACCAAGAAGGGCGTGTTCGCGGAGGCGTCGGTGCAGGAAGGAAGCGGCGGCGATGGATACACCCGCTTTACCGGGGCGGTGCGTGGCTACGTGCCAATCCGGGAGGGCACAACCCTCGCGGCGCGAGTCGCCGGGACCGGAATAACCGGTGATCCGCCGCTCAACGCCTTGTTCGAGATCCCGATGTGGGGCGTCAACGTGATCCAGGCAGTGGGTGGCGTGAACTCAAACCGGGGTTACGATTTCCAACGGCTGACCGGAGAAGACGCTCTCATCTTCAACGCCGAGATCCGGCACGACTTGCTCAACCTTGGCGATTTCGGCGCATTCACGCTGATCGGATTCTTCGATGCCGGCCGCGTGTTCCAGGGCGAGCCGTTCAAATTGACCACCGAGGACATGAAAGTCGGTGGCGGAGGCGGGTTGGCGATTCGGGTGCTTCGGTTCACGGTCTGGACCTTTAACTTCGCGGGCGGCTCCGACGGCTTCAAGTTTACCGCCGGAACCGGATGGGCCTTCTAGCCCGCGAGTCGCAGGATTGGCAGCTTATGACCGCACCACGAAGCCCCCGCGACAGCAAGGCGACCAGAGAGCGCCTGCTACGGGCGGCGCTCGATCTCTTCACCACCGACGGGTTCCAGGGGACCACCACCCCGACACTCGCCTCGCGCGCTGGTATCGCTGAAGGAACCATCTACCGGCACTTCGCGAGCAAAGAGATCCTCTACAACGAAGCCTACCGGGAGAGCCAGCGGTGGCTGGCAGGCTTGGTACGCGAAGTGGAGCATGAGCGGGGCTCGAAGACGCCGGAGCGACTGGCCCGGCTCGGTCGGCGGCTCGTGGTGGCGGCCTCTGAGGATCCGGCCAAGGTCCGCATGGCGCTCTCGCCCCGTGACGCGCGATTCCTCGATGGGCACAGCCGGGAGACCGCGCGGGAGTTCCGCGAAGCGCTGCAACACCTTATTGCAGCCGGCAAGTCCGACGGGCTGGTTCGTGCCGGGCCGGCCGAACTGTGGGGCGCGGTCTGGCTTGCGCTGATCAGCTTCGCGGCAGAACGGGTGAGTTCGAGAGAATGGGCGCCCGACCATCCCCAAGTTATGCAGACGATCGAAGCGGCGTGGGAGGCTATTGCGGCCCGAAGTACGTCAGCTCGCGCGGATGCTCCAGTCCCTTCGACCATCTGAGCGCGCGCGTCATCCCCCCTCCCAGCGGGCGGACGACAAACTGGTCTCCCACGCGATATGCAACGGAGTCGCCGCCCCAGCGAAGCGGCTCAGTCCCGGCTGAATCGAGCGGCTGTGACTCGCCCCCCAGACGGATGCACAGACCACCGCCAGTCTCGCAGCGGATCACCTCGCCGGCGACAGGATCACCCACCAGCACGGCGAGCGCCGAGTCCCCTGCTCCTCGGGCCTGACCTTCCAATGCAGTGACCAACGGGCTCGCTGGAGGAGCGGCGGCGGCCAGCACTCCGGTCGCCACCTTCACGTAAACCGTTCGAGAGTCGGGAGACCACGCGAGTCCCTCAGGCTCGGCACCACCGGGCTCGGTCACCCGCCGCTCCGCACCGTTGATCAGGTTCATGACCCAGACCGCGGCGGCGGCGCTGTCTCCCCGAACAAAGGCGAGCATGGAACCGTCAGGGTTGAGCCGCGGCAGGTGCTCGTTCAGCCGGGTAAAGGTCACCTGATAGACCAAACCACCACCAACCGGTGAGGCGAAGAGATCTCCGGTACCACCTTCCCCTTCGGCCGTGAAAACGACGTAGGGCTCCTGGCCGATCTTGAGCTTGTGGGAGAGGGGCGAGAGGGAGCCGGTGCAGGAAGCCAAGAAAACTACCTGAGAGGTGAGAAGTAAAAGGTGAGAAGGTGTACGGACTCTCACGTCGGTCTACTTCCCTTGCCGGACTTCGGCTTGGACCAGCCACCAGCCATTCGGGTCAATCACCACTCGCTTCGGCTTCGACTTCACCGACTGCAGTGTGACTCGAGTCTCCCGACCTTCCACTTTCACCGCGTAGATCTTGTCGTCTACGGCGATTTCGAGATTGGGAAGGCTGTAGAGTCCCCAAGAGTCCTTCTGCTTCTGGGTGATCACAAGATCCAGCGCTTTCCCGTGGTGTTTCCACTGGACATCGAGAATCGGATAGCCAGGCTGGGTGAGGGCCTGGGTGAAATACCAGGTAAGTGAAGTTCCCGCCGCCGCATCCATCACGGCGGCAAACTGGCTCGAGAGGGCGGTACTGTCGCGATACGTCTTGTAGTACTCCCTTATCCCCTTGAAGAACGCCGAGTCGCCGATGAGCCCGCGCAGAGAGTGAAGAACCCAGGCTCCCTTGGGGTAGTTGTTGGTGTTGAGCAGCCCCATCAGGTCGGTCGCGGCCGGATCGATGATGGGGCGCTCGAGCGTCGTGGTATCCGCGAAGACCTGCTGCGCACCCCTCCGCAAGGAAGCGCGAAAGGCACTGTCGCCATCGGCGTGACCCAGCCAGAGTGCCGCGAAGTAGGTGGCGAAGCCTTCCGACAACCAGAGATGATGCCAATCGCTCTCGGTGACCGCATCACCAAACCACTGGTGGGCGGTCTCGTGGGCTACAGTTTCCTCGTGCAGTTTCTTTTCGCTGTACGCCTTGTCGGGGTAGAAGATCGCGGTGGGGTTTTCCATGCCACCGAAGATGGTGGTCGACTCCACATGAGAGAGACGGTCGTATGGAAACGGCCCGAGGGTCTCGCTGAAGTAGTCGATCATGTCCCCAACCCGGTGGAACGGCCCGGTAACCGCCCAGGCGGAATCCTCCGGGTAGGTCACCACCGCGAGGGGAACACAGTGGATCTCGCATCCTCCATCCGGAACCGTCGTCGTTGCGAGCGGGCCGGCACCGACGACCATTCCGTACACCGGTATGGGTTGCTTCATGCTGAAATTCCACACGCTCCGGCCGCGCGGCAGGGAGTCAATCCTTACCAGCACTCCATTCGCGATGACTTTCATGCCGGGCGGTACCTCGACATGAAAATCCACCGTCGCTTTATCGCTCGGATGATCCTGAGACGGCAACCATTTGTGGGCTCGGTCGGGCCAGTTGTCGGCGAAGATGACCCGCTTGCCATACTGGTTGGTGCCGATGATGAGGCCGTCTTTCACCGGCCCGTGATAGCGGACCATTGAGATCAGGGAATCTCCGGCCGCCTTGTCGTGAGGGAGATAGATGCCGTCAGCTTCCCGCGCATAGGTGGTGCGCGAGAGCCGGGTGTTCTCCTTGCCGTCGGCGAGGACACGAACCACTCGCAGGGCGGTATCGAGCTCGATCTCGACCGGCTCACTGGAGCCGAGGCGCCACGTCGTCTGCACCTGGCCGAGGATATGGGTGCTCGTATCGCCCAGCACCAGTGTCACGTCATAGTGCAGGGCATCGTGAACCGGCCGAATGGTGTCGGGCCGGACGGCGAGCGGATCCTGCAGGGCCAGCAGGAGTGTCAGCAGCATCGGTGGAGGGCTCCGGGCTACGCTTCGATATCGACGGCCAGCTTCGCTTCGCGGATTGCTTCGAGGTGTTCGGCAACAACGCGGCGATGAACCGGATGGATGAGATAGCGCTCCAGTGCGTCCAGGTCATCGAATGTCACGGTCAGAACATAAGGGTACTCGACATTGCTGGGGCCCAGATTGGCGCCCCAGCGGAGGTCGCGGATTTCCGGAATCGGCCCTTTCATCTCGAGCAACGCCGCGGCGAGCGCCGCGATGCGCTCCGCAGGGGTGCCGGGCTTGAACCGGAGCAGCACCTGGTGAAGGATCATGAGAGCTACTTGCCCAGCACTTCCTGGTAGAACCCCAGGATATCCGACCACGCCTTGTCCACCGACGGACTGTCCGAACCTTTCCGTCCCGGCTTGAGGAACCCGTGGCCGGTATCGGGATATTTCTTGTAGCGGAAGGATTTCTTGGCGGCGTTCATCTGGCGCTCGACATCCGGCAATGACGCATCAATGCGCGCGTCGTCCTCCCCGTAAACGCCCAGCACATGGGCTCCAATAGCGCGGATCGCGGTCGAATCGGGCGGCGGTCCGTAACAGACTACCGCAGCCTTGAGATGGCGATTCGCAGTGGCATAGGCGAACGATCGCCCTCCACCCCAGCAGAACCCTATTGTGCCGATGTCATCGGACCGGACCGACGGAAGCGATCCGAGGTATTTGTAGGCCGCGTCGAGATCGCCGTTCACCTGATCGGGAACCAGAAGGGCCGTCAACTTTCGTCCCGAATCGGGATCAGCAGGGCTCGTTCCAAAGCGGGGGGAGAGCAGATCCGGAACCACCGCGACATAACCGGCGCCGGCCAGCTTGTCCGCCACGGTCGGTTCCCAATCGGTCAGACCAAAGATTTCATGTATCACGATGATCCCGGGCGCCTTGTCCTTCCGCTCCGGATACGCCACATACGCTCGAATCGAATCGCCGGCCGCGTTGGTGAATTTCACCCACTCACCATGAGTGGTGGGCATCTGCCGTGTCACGCCGGTCGCAAGCTTCCAGCCGCCCAGCAGGCCCGCGAGGAGACCCGTGGCAGCGATCGCTCCAGTACCCGCCCATCCCGAACGCATACCATTCCCCCTTCGGTTGTAGTTACTCGGCATAGACACCCTCCAGGGCCGACTCGGGTGGAGGCAGCCTGTCCCGATCGGCCAACGCCTCTTCCGTCGCGGCTTCGACGGTCGCCGTAGCCTTCGCCTCGATGCTCTCCAACTCGGCGGACGGGACGCTCTGCTGGAGCAGCCAGCTCTCGTAGAGACCAATCGGATCCCGTTTACCCCAGTACTCGAACAGCTCGGCTGGGAAAGTGGCGCGAGCCTCCCGTTCATCGTGGGTCGCGTGCCCACCCATCCGGAAGGTTTCGGCGAGCAGCATCACGGGACCTTCACCGTGACGGCAAGCCTCCACGGCGAGTTTGGTCGCGGCAAAGGCATCGAGCACATTGTTGCCCTCGAAGGCCCAGCCCGCCATCCCGTAAGCGCCGGGCCAGTCCTCGAAGCTCCCGGCCGCATGGTGCTGATCCAGACGAGTTCCCAGCGCCACCTGATTGTTCTGAATGATGAAGATCACCGGCGCCCGCTGCACCGCCGCGAAGTTGAGCCCTTCATGGGCCACACCCGCCTTGGCTGATCCATCGCCGACCCAGGTGACGGTAACTGCCGGCTCTCCCCGCATCTTCGCCGCGAGGGCGATCCCCACACAGACCGGCACCATGACCCCGACCGGAGAGATCGGCGGGATCACGTGATGCGGCATCGAGCCAATGTGCAGATCGCGGCCGCGTGATGGACCGTTGGCTGCCGCGAGATAGCCTCGGAAGACGTCGCCGATCGGCATGCCCATGTCTCCGCAGGCGGATTGGTTGCGGATCATCGGGGCGACGTAGTCTATCGCGGAATCCAGGGCGAAGACGGGGCCGACTGTGGAAGCCTCTTCCCCGGTGCCCAACCAGGCCTTCGAGATCACCCCCTGCCTAACCCACCGCGACAGAGCGATGTCCTGCAGCCGAGCCAGCAGCAGTCGCTCGTAGAGCAGGAGAAACGCCTCCCGAGGGAGTGTCGCGATCAAGTCCCGACGGGCAGGATCCCGCTCGATCGTTTTGCCGAATTCCTGAAGCAGCGCCGGATCGGCGGACCAGGAGACGTATTCGGGGGGATCGAAGGCGGGATAGCGTTTCATGAAATCAGCAAGGAGTAAGGAGTAAGGAGTGAGGAGTGAGGAATGGGGGGCAACGAATAAGGGCGAGGGTTAATGAAGACTATGCCGATTACTTCTCACGCCTTACTCCTCACTCCTTACTCCTTACTTCTTGAACAGTCTCGCGAACACCCCACTCTCCTCGGCTCCTTCCAGCGCTTCACTGAAGGCCTGCATCGTTGGGAACCGATCGGCCGGTTCCAGCGACATTGCCTTGGCCAGAGCAAGATCCAGTTTGCCGGGGAGTTCAGACCGCACGTCGCGGAGAGCCTTCGGCTTCCCCCGCAGCCGGGCAATCATCATCTCCTGTGCGTTCCGCCCCTGGAAGGGAAGCTGGCCGGTGAAAAGCTCGAAACCGAGGATGCCGAGGGCGTAGACATCGCTCCGGGCATCGAGCGCCTTGCCTCTGATCTGCTCCGGGCTCATGAACTCCGGGGTTCCCAGAACGATCCCGGTCGCCGTCAGCTTGGCGATCTCCGGCTCGGCCCGTCGTTCCTTTGCCAGCCCGAAGTCCATCACCACGGCCCGGATTCCCCCCGGAGAATGGGCATCGGGCACCAGCATGACGTTTTCCGGCTTCAGATCCCGGTGGATGATGTGCATGTCATGGGCATGCTGAAGCCCGCGGCACATCTGGAGCATGAGGGGAATGCCGAGATCGAGCGGGAGAGGACCGTCGCGCACTTCGCGATCGCTCAGCAGCTCACCAGGGAGATAGGGCATTACCAAATAGATGAGGCCGTCCTCGGTCTCACCCAGCCGGATGATGCGGCACACGTTGAGATGCTCGAGCCGCATCGCGAGCCCGGCTTCCCGGCGAAGTCGTTCGATCGAGCTGGTGTCTTCCTGGAGTCGCGGCGAAAGGACCTTGATCGCTACGGTTTCCTTCGATGAGTTATCCACCGCGAGATACACGTACGACATCCCGCCCTCGCCCAGCTTCTTGCCCACCTCATAGCGATTATCGAGGACGTGGTTGGTGAGCAGACTGGCCCGATCGTGCCGCGGACCGCGGGCACGGGCCGCCTCCCTGACCTGGGTCCGTATGCCGACGCTGGTCTGCGAGGGCGCCGGACCGGGAGGCTGGGCTGCGGCCCCAGCCACCTCGACCAGCGGAGAACCGTCCTGAGGACAGAACCGCGCTGGATCGGGATAGACCCGCTGGCACCGGGGGCAACGGCGGTTGCTCAATCGCGGTACCGGTTCCGGCCGTCGGCCTTGGCCTTGTAGAGGTTGGCGTCCGCGAGGCGGAGCAGGGATTCACCCTCGCCCGCTCGCTCATCAGGATAGCAGGCGATGCCGACGCTGATCGTCACTCGCACCGTTCTGCCGGCTTCACCGAAATCGTGGTTGGCGACGCGACGGAGAATGCGCTCAGCGAAGATGCGCGCCCCGCTTGCTCCGGTCTCGGGAAGCAGGATGACGAACTCCTCGCCGCCGTATCGCGCGACGATGTCCACCGCGCGCTGTTCCCGTCGCAAGATCATGGCGAGCTGGCGAAGGACGTTGTCGCCGACCAGATGGCCGTACGCGTCGTTGATCTGCTTGAAATTGTCGATATCCACCATCAGGCAGGCCAGCACCGTGCTGTAGCGGTTGGCCCGCTCGATTTCCTGCGCCAGCTTCTCGTTCAGCGCGCGCCGATTGAAGGTCTCGGTGAGCGGATCGGTCTCGGCCAACTGCTTCATCTGCTCCCGGCCGAGCACTGCGTTCTCCAGATCGTAGGCCTTCTCGAGCGCGGCCACGGCGGCCCGGACAACCTGGTCGGCGAAGTCCACGTCCCGATGGTCGAGCGGCGGGTCTTCTTCCGTGGTGCGCAGGAAGAAGACCCCGGCGGGCTGGTCCCGCAGCGTGAAGGGCAACGCGATGGCGGACCGGGTCGGAACCGAACGACCCTCGGCTTCCCACTCGGCGCGGACTTCGTGATAGAGCGGGTCGGTAAGAACGTCGTGCACCAGGACGACCTGGCGGGTGTCGAGTGCCCGCCGGACCTCGGGATAGCGCTTGAGATCGATCCGCAGGTTGCGAAGCATGGGATTCTCGTACGCCGCAACCACGAGCGCGTAATCATCCGAGTCGGCATTCGACACGATCAGCGAGCACTTGGAGATTCTCAGACCCCGAGCCACGCGTCGCACCAGGATGTGATAGATCTCCTCCGGCTTGAGTGACGCCGTGACTTCCTGGAGGATGTCCACCATCTCCGAACGACTGCGGGCTTCGGCCCGCGCCTGGTTCAGCTCCCGTCCCACTCGGAGGTGAGCCTTTACCCGGGCGAGCAGCTCCCGCACCCGGAAGGGCTTGGAGATGAAATCGGCTGCGCCGAGACCGAGCGCACGGACCGTAGCCTCCTCCGGCGGCATGGAGGAGATCATGAGAACCGGAAGGTCCTTGTGGTTGGGATCGTTCTTGACCCGCTCCAGCAGCTGCAGCCCATCGACCCGCGGCATCATGATGTCGAGCAGCAACAGATCGTAGGTATCCGCGTCGAGCCGCTCCAGCAGATGGTCCCCGTTGGGGACGCTCACCACCTCGTAGCCGTTCTCCTTGAGGATCCAGGCGAGGGTGCGGGACAGGGCCTGGTCATCATCAGCGACGATGATCTTCGGCGCGATCATTCAGGACACCAGACGCTGGAACAGATCGGGGTCCACGTTGCCGCCGCTCAGAATGGCGACGGCAGGCCCGGTGGGGACGTAATGCCGTGCGAGCAGCGCAGCCACAGAAGCGGCACCGGAGGGCTCCACCCGGAGTCCGGCCTTCTCAAAGAGGAACCGCACCGCCGATTTCAACTCGGCGTCGTCCACTTGCACCGCTTCCCGGACCCGACCATCAATCGCCGCGAAGGGAATGGCACCGATCGACGGCGTAAGCAGCCCGTCGGCCAGGCTCGGCCCCGGATCGATTCGCTCGGAGCGACCCGCGGCCAGCGCGGCGGAGAGTTTGCGGACGTTCGAGGGCTCGACTCCGACAATGCTGGCGGTCGGGATCAGGTCTGCAATCACCGTGGTAATACCCCCGAGCAGGCCGCCTCCCCCGGTGGGCACAAGTACGGCTTGCAAGTCAGGGCACTGCTCGGCGATTTCGAGTCCGCAGGTGCCCTGCCCGGCTACCACGTCGGCGTGCTCGAACGGCGGAATCGGGACCATGCCCCGCTCGCGCACCAGGCCCTCGAACACCGGTTCACGCTGCCGGCGGTCACTCACGAAGACGACTTCGGCGCCCTGCTCGCGAACTCCGTTGATCTTGACCCGTGGCGCATCCTCCGGCATCACGACGACGGCCGCCACACCGAGCCGCTTGGCGGCGTAGGCCAGCGCCAGCCCGTGATTGCCGCTGGAGTGTGTTGCGACACCCCGAGCGCGGTCGGCTTCAGAAAGACGGGAGATCGCCGTATAAGCCCCGCGCAGCTTGAACGCGCCTACCGGTTGCAGATGCTCGCACTTGAGCCAGACCGGTACACCGATCAGGCGGCTCAAACCGGGGGATTCGATCAGCGGAGTTCGCAGAGCCACACCGGCAAGCGTCACGGCGGCCTCACGAATGGAGGCGAGGGTGACTCGGGCGGGGTACGTCGACGTCAGGGGCACGGGGCGAAAGTAGGACTCTGCGGGTGGGTGGGCAAGGGAAGGGAAAAGTAATGAGGACTGAGGACTGAGGGCTGTTCCAGGCCCACCGACTCAGTCCTCAGCCCACAGTGCTTTCACTTCAGTTACTCTGGCTCAGCGCCCGTAGCTGCCTCCGCCTCGGCGCCTTCCTCATCTTCATTGACCACACGTGCAACGTCCACCACGGCATCGCCCGAATCCAGGTTCATCACCTTGACGCCCTGGGTATTGCGGCCGATGACCCGGATTCCCTCGACCGGCATCCGGATGATCACGCCGTGCCGGGTGATGAGCATCAGCTCGTCGTCCGGCTGAACTTCCTTCAGGGCGACGATGGCGCCGGTCTTGTCGGTCTTCTTGAGCGTGATGATGCCCTTCCCGCCCCGTTTCTGGACCCGGTAGTCGGAAAGCTCGGAGCGCTTGCCGAATCCCTTCTCACTCACGACGAGCAGTGTCGCATCGCGCCGGATCACCACCATGCCGATGACCTCGTCGCCTTTGTCCAGTTCGATGCCCTTCACGCCACCGGCGACTCGGCCCATCTCCCGGACGTCGCCCTGATGGAACCGAATGCTCATCCCGTCCGCGGTGGCGAGGACGATATCGCTCGCCTCGTCGCAGAGCTGGACGTCGATCAGCTCGTCGCCTGCTTCAATGTTGATCGCATTGATGCCGGTCGAGCGCACGTTGCCGTAAGCAGAGAGCACGGTCTTCTTCACCGTGCCCAGGCGGGTGGCGAACACGAGCCACTTGTCGTCGGCGAATTCCCGCACCGCCACCGTCGCGGCAATCCGTTCGTCCGGTTTGATGGCGATGCAATTCACCACCGGCTTCCCCCGGCTGGCACGGCCTCCCTGCGGGATTTCGTGCACCTTGAGCCAGTAGATCTGCCCGGTGTTGGTGAAGAACATCAGGTAATCGTGGGTGCTGGCGATAAAGAGGTGCTCGATCCAGTCCTCTTCCTTGGTCGTCGCACCCTGAAGTCCCCGTCCACCCCGACGCTGCCGCTTGTAGGTGGAGATCGAGATCCGCTTGATGTAGCCGGTGTGGGAAATGGTGATGACCATGTCCTCTTCGGCGATCAGGTCCTCGACCGAGAAGTCGCTCTGGTCGGCAAGGATCTCCGTCCGCCGATCGTCGCCGAATTTCTGGGCGACCTCCTCCAGCTCTTCCTTGAGGATCGCCATCCGCTTGGGCTTCGAAGCCAGGATTGCCTTCAACTCCTTAATGGTGGCGAGAACTTCCTTGAGCTCGGCCTCCAACTTCTCGATCTCGAGCCCGGTGAGCTTGGCCAGCCGCATGTTGAGGATGGCCTCGGTCTGCTTCTCCGTCAGCTTGAACCGCTTGCGGAGTCGGGCATCGGCATCGGGCACGTCCTTCGACTTCCGTATGATCGCGACGACTTCGTCGATATTGTCCACCGCGATCTTGAGGCCCTCGAGGATGTGCTCCCGGGCCTGAGCGGCATCGAGGTCGAACTGGGTCCGCCGCACCACGACTGCGTGGCGGTGCTCGATATAGTGTTCCAGCAGCTCCTTGAGGTTCATGACCTTCGGCGCGCCATGCACAAGTGCCAGCATGATCACGCCAAAGGTCGCCTGCATCGCCGTGTGCTTGTACAGCTGGTTCAGGACAACGTTGGGGATCACATCGCGCTTGAGCTCGATCACGATCCTGAGCCCGTCCTTGCTGCTCTCGTTCCTGGCGTCCGAGATGCCTTCGATTTTCTTCGCGTTGACCAGCTCCACGATCGCGGCATGGAGCCGCTCTATGCTGACCTGGTAGGGCAGCTCGGTGATGACGATTTGCGACTTGCCGCTCGACTCGCGCTCCTCGATCTGGGCTCTGGCCCGCATGATGATGCGGCCACGGCCGGTCTCGTAGGCTTCCTTGATGCCGTCGCGCCCGTAGATGTAGGCCGCCGTAGGGAAGTCGGGGCCCTTGATGTGCTTCCGAAGGTCCGTGATAGTTGCCTCGGGATCGTCGATCAGTACCTCGATCGCCTTGGCCACCTCGCGGAGGTTATGAGGGGGGATATTGGTCGCCATTCCGACCGCGATCCCGCTCGAGCCATTGACCAGCAGATTGGGAATCTTGGCCGGGAGTACGGTCGGTTCCCGGAGCCGGTCATCAAAGTTGGGTTGGAAATCGACGGTGTTCTTGTCGATATCCTCAAGCATCGTGAGGGCGACCGGAGTCAGCCGAGCCTCGGTATATCGATAGGCCGCGGCGTTGTCGTCGATGGTGCCGTAGTTCCCTTGCCCATCGATCAGCGGATAGCGCAGGGCGAAATCCTGAACCATGCGCACCAGAGCATCGTAAACCGAACTGTCGCCGTGCGGGTGATACTTGCCCAGGACATCGCCAACCACGGTCGCCGATTTCTTGTACGGACGGCCGGGCACCAGGCCCAACTCGTTCATCGCGTAAAGGATCCGGCGGTGTACCGGTTTCAGGCCGTCGCGCACGTCGGGCAGAGCGCGCGACACGATGACACTCATCGAGTAATTGATGAAGGACTGCTGCATCTCCTCTTCGATGAGGCGCGGCAGAATCCGTTCGCGCGAATTCGGGGCGGTCATGAGTATCCGTACTGAGGGGTAACGCGGGGCCGAGGTACAGCCGGGGACCAGCAAATATACTCGGAATGAAGACCCGAAGGCAACCCGGAAGATGCTGCCTAACAGCCGAAATGCCAACTAGTTACGGAAGGCCAGCGGTAGGAGCTCGGCCGGCCTGCATTGGGGCCGAGCCGAGCGTGAAAAACGGGCTAGTGAGAGCCCCGGATGAGGAGGACGGTGCCCAGGGTCCGGCCGATTACCCGGGGATCCAGCGGCATGACGACCCGCCCGATCGGTTCACCCTGAGCGTCGTAGAGCTCGTACACTTCCGGCTGTCCGTTCGTTGTCCGCATAACCATTGTTGCACCCTCCAAGCTGTCCTGCCTGCAGCGGCCAAGCCGCGATCACAGCGAGTAAGACGCTCGAGCCCCGCAAAGGGTTGCCTGCCCGCCCGCGCAACCCTTCCGGGGGGCGCATTGTCTAGGGTCCAGCGACCGATGACCCGATACTCCGGAGCCTGGTGGACGACCGTGAACTGATCGCCCGAGTCCTGGCCGGAGAGGCCACGGCGGAGCGGGCACTCTATGACCGGCATGTGGACCGAGTGTACCGCCTGGCCTATCGCCTGGCGGGGGATCCTGATCTGGCCATGGACTTCACCCAGGACACGTTTATCCGGGCCTTTGACAGGCTGGCTTCATACCGAGGGGATGCAGCGTTTTCGACCTGGCTCACAGCGGTTGCTACTTCGGTCGCACTGAATGGGCTGCGGAAGCTCAAGCGATTTCGGGAGCGGGAGACGGATCTGGAGCACGGCGACAAGGTGGCATCGAAGCGGTCCTCTGAACCGGATCTCAAGGAACGGTTGTCCCGGGAAATCGACCGGCTGCCCCTGGGCTACAGGACGGTGTTCGTGATGCACGATGTCGAGGGCTACACCCATGAAGAGATCGGCACAGCGCTCGGAGTAGAGACTGGAACCTCGAAGGCGCAGCTGTCCCGGGCCCGGGCGAAGCTGAGAGAAGCGTTGGCCGATTTTGCCGGGGAATGGAAACCATGAACGACGACGAGTGGGACCAGAGGCTTTCGAAGGCGGCTCGAGCCTATCACCAGCCGTCTGAGACACCGAGAGAAGAGATCTGGGCGGGGATTCGGGCGCGGCGGAAGCGGCGTTCGATCCTGCGGCCGCCCCAGGTCATCTGGTGGAGTGTCGGAGTTGCCGCGCTTCTGATCATCGGTATCGGAATTGGGCGACTCAGCATGAAGTCCCAGCCGACTAAGCCCACGCCCGAGTTAGCGGTGCAGCCGCCGAGCCGGCAGAGCGCGGCCATGGGAGTCGCCGCCATTCAGCACCTGAGCCGCGTCGAGGCGTTGCTCACCGGTTTCCGCGCCGAGGGCAAGGCCGCCGGCAGCGACGCGAACTTCTCGGCCTCAGCCCGCGACCTCCTTTCGAACACCCGTCTGTTGCTCGACTCGCCTGAGCTCACCGATCCGCAGATGCGCGGACTCCTGGAGGATTTGGAGCTGGTGCTGGTCCAGATCACCCAGCTGAGCGCCGAAGACGGGCATGGGGAAGTCGACCTGATCACCGAAGGTTTGAAACAGCGCGGGTTGTTGCCGCGGCTTCGCTCGGCGATTCCCGCCGGCTCCGCGGTTACCAGCGCACAAGGAGAAATCTGATGCGGAACGCGTATCTGTCGGCGGCGTTGCTGTTGGTTCTTGGCGGGGCGGTTGGGGGAACGAGTTCAACTCCCGCGGTCTCGCAGGGTCAGGCCGCGGTGGTGCCCGCTCCCTGGGCCGTGGAGGATCCCGCGGACAGCCTCTATCGCGCGGCCCGCGATGCGCTGAACCGCAACGACTACACGCGGGCCGCGGACCTGTTCCGCAAGATCCGGGATACCTATCCCCAGTCGCAGTACACCCCGGATGCCTACTACTGGGAGGCCTTCGCGCTCTACCGCCGCGGAGGGACGACTGATCTCAAGACCGCCCTGGGCTCGCTGGATGTGCAGGAGAAGAAATATCCTAAGGCCGCCACCCGTGGAGATGCTCGCTCTCTGGCCACCCGGATCAGCTCTGAGCTCGCAAAGCGAGGCGATCCGGTCGCGGCGGCGAAGGTTGACAGCCAGGCCAAGACCGCAGCCCAGGGTTGCCCGGATCCGGACGATGAAGACGACGTCCGGATCGCGGCACTGAACGGCCTGCTGCAGATGGATGCGGACCGGGCGATTCCGATCCTGAAGAAAGTGCTCGCCCGTCGTGACCAGTGCTCTGTAGGCCTGCGTCGCAAGGCGGTGTTCCTGGTCTCCCAAAAACACAGCCCCGAGACGGAATCCATTCTGCTCGACGCAGCGCGGAACGACCCGGACGAGGAGGTGCGCCAGCAGGCGGTATTCTGGCTCTCTCAAGTGGGAAGCGAGACGGCGGTGAGCGCGCTCGATTCGATCCTCCGGACCTCGAAGGACGCGGAGCTGCAGAAGAAGGCGATCTTCGCCCTGTCGCAGATGGATAGTCCCCGGGCCAGCTCGATGATCCGCGCCTACGCCGAGCGAACCGACGCCTCGAGCGAAGTGCGGGAGCAGGCCATCTTCTGGATCGGCCAGCACGACTCGCCCGAGAACGCGGCGTACCTCAAGTCGCTGTACAAGCGCCTGAACAGTGAGGAATTGAAGGAGAAGGTGATTTTCTCACTCTCCCAGATGGAGGGACAGGGCAGCGGGAAATGGTTGATGGACCTGGCCACCGATGAGACCGAGCCGATCGAGATGCGGAAGAAGGCTCTGTTCTGGGCAGGTCAGACCGGGACCGCGACCACCGATCTGGTCAATCTCTATGGCAGGATGCGGAACACTGAAATCAAGGAGCAGCTGATCTTCGTTTACTCCCAACGGAGTGACAAGGCCTCGGCGGACAAGCTTCTCGACATCGCGAAGAACGAGCCGGACAAAGAGTTGAAGAAGAAGGCCATCTTCTGGCTCTCCCAATCGAACGACCCGCGCGCGGCAGATTATCTCCAGTCCATCATCGAGCAATGAGAGGAGCGTGGGGTATGGCATTGGATATCCGCGCGATCTGCATCCTGGCGCTCGCCCCGTTGGAGCCAGTGATGGCGCAGAGCCTGGCCCAGCGAGTAGCCGCAGCGCCCGATGGGAAGGTGGAGTTCAGCTTCGCTTCGCGCCCCGGCGTCTGTGGCGACGGCAAGGGCGTCATCGGAGACGGGCGACACTTCATCATGATGCATGGGAACAACTTCTCGATGTCCGATACCGAGGATGAAGATGATGATGATTATTTCCGTGACTGTCCCTGCGAACGAGGCCCGGTCCGCGTCTCGCTCCGGGTGCGAGGCCATGAGGTTGATGACCTGAACACCTACGTCGGACCGCGCCCCTCGACCAGCCGGACCGGAGTCACCGACCTCGGCACGGTCGATGTAAAGACGGCGACGAACTACTTGCTGAGCATCGCGAGAACGGTAGGCGGAGATATCGGCCACGACGCCATCTTCCCCGCGACCCTGGCCGACAGCGTCGTCGTCTGGCCGGAGCTGCTCAAGATCGCCCGGGATGAGTCAGTGGCGAGAGATACGAGACAGAGTGCGGTATTCTGGGTCAGCCAGGCTGCGGGCGATGCGGCGACTCGCGGATTGGACTCGCTGGTCTCCGATGAGAAAGGGGACCGTGATATCCGGGAACATGCGGTGTTCGCTCTTTCGCAGCGGCCGAAGGAGGAAGGCGTGCCGATCCTGATTCGCATCGCGAAGACCAACAAAGACCCGGAGATCAGGCGCAGGGCGTTGTTCTGGCTGGGCCAATCGGAGGATCCGCGGGCGCTGGCCCTTTTCGAGGAATTACTCACCCGCCGCTGACAGGACCCAAACGCTTACCGCGGAAAAACACGCGGAAACACGCTGAGCAGGCGGACAGGTTTCATGATTATTCTCTCCGGGGCCATCCGTGTATTCCGCGTGTTCCGCGGTAAGCAGTTTGCAGCCTGTTCAGGATTGTTGAATCGACCGAAACACCACCGTTTGCCCCTTCCCCAGACCTCTTGAGGTAGCTTCCGGGGCGTCCGGTTACATTTCCGCCCCATGTTTTCGCCGTCACGCCTCCTCGCCATAGCGCTGATCGCCACCGGCTGCGGCCCATCCAAGGCCAATACGCCGATCGAGGTCTTACCTCCGGGCACTGACCCAATCGTCTCTCCCGTCGGAGAGGCGACCGATGCGGTCTGGCTCGGCGGTGAGCGCTGGGCCATCATCGCGCCGCAGGACAAGGCCGTGAGTCTGGTCGATTTCGCCAGCCGCACCATCGGCCCGTTCGGCGGTGCGCGAGGAAGGAAGGAATACCAACAGCCCTTTGACATCTTCCGCACCGGGGATTCAGTCGCGATCGCCGACTGGCAGATGCGTCGCACCACAATCTGGTCGCTCGACGGCAAGATGCTCGGCATCATTCCGGCGGTGAACAGTCTCCGCGGGGCACTCCCGCGAGCTCGGGACGGCGCCGGACACTGGTACTTCGAGCTGCGGCCTCTGCCTGGGCCAGATGGTGCAGGCAATCGTGATTCAGCCTTCGTGGTCCGCACCCAGTCCGATTTATCCCAGGCCGATACCATAATCCGTCTCGCGCCGCTGGACGTAGCCGAAGTGATCTCGGAGGGTCGCCGCCGTTTTGAACGACGACTGCTCAGTGGACAGGACCGGTGGGGTGTCTTGCCCGACGGGTCGCTATGGGTAGCCCGGGTGCAACAAAACCGGGTGGACTGGGTAGGAAATGACCAGGCGGTTCACCGGGGTCCGGAATTGCCGGACCAGGTATTTCCGGTGCGTGAGCCAGATCGAGAGCTCTTCCTGCGCCGCTTTCCTCAGGAGCTTCGCGCCACTGCGGAGCAGATTCCCTTCGCCGCTATCAAGCCACCGTTCGAAGCTGCTTGTACCACGCCGGCCGGCCAGGTTTGGCTGGTCAAGAGCCGGGCAGTCGGCGACTCGCTGCGCAGCAACCAGGTGGTAGGGCGAGATGGCCATCTGGTCCGCGAGGTCCGACATCATGGCCACGGCCGCGTCCTCGCAGTAGGTCAGAGTGCGGTGCTCTTGACCGAGCCGTTCGAAGGCGGCGTTCGACTTTATCAAATCGTATTGCCTCAGGCGACTCCGGGCCAATGAGTCACCTCATGTTCAACCGTTGCTTGTGGAGCCACCTCATGACCCGCTGGAGTCCGATTGCCGTCGTTCTGGGAGTGTTCCTGGTCGCTTCGTGCGGCCGGAAACCAACCAGCACCATCGTGCTGGACAAGCCCGAGGCGACGCTGTCTCACACTTTCCAGCAGGTGAGCAACGTGGTCGAGCTTCCCGACGGACGGCTCGCCGTGGCCGACGTCAGGTCGCGGAGCTTTGTGTTCCTGAATCCCTCGAACGGAGAAATACAGGAGCTCGGAGAACACGCCGACACGATCTGGCCGCCGGATTCCTTCCCCAGCCGGCACAAGATTCCAGGGTTCGTGCTGCGGATTTCCGCCGACACCCTCGCCCTGGTGGATTTCGGCGCGGAGCGGACCACGCTGTGGACTGCCCAGGGTCAACCGCTTGGCGTGATCAACCGTCTCCAGGTCGGTGGCCATAACCAGCCGCTCAACTACGATGCCGCCCTGAACGGATACAAAGAGGACGTGCGCTCGGTGCTGGGAGGGCTGGAGCCGGGAGACGAAGTGAAGTACGACAGCCTGAATGTGCTCCGGATTCCGCGGGGAGATACCATCGCGGACACCGTAGCTCGGCTCAAGCTGCCGCCCTGGGGCGATGGCCAGTTCGGAGAACAGAAGAAGATCGTCTCCACCATCTTTGGGGGGAGAGATCTCTTCGGCGTCCTCCCTGACGGTTCGCTGTGGATTGCCCGCGCATCGAACAACGCAGTGGACTGGCGGGACGCTTCGGGGAAATGGAAGAAAGGGCCCTCCCGATCCTACACCCGGATCTCGGTCACCGAGGACGACAAGAAGAGTTTTCTGGAGAAAGTCCGCTCGCAGATGAGCCAGGTCGGGGCACCGGCCGGAGTCGAACTCTCCTACCCCTTCGCCGACTATAAGCCGCCCTTCAGCGCCGGCGCCACCGGAGCAGATGGCTCTGTCTGGTTGCAGCGTTCCCGCGCCCTCGGCGATTCTACCTCGGTGTGGGACGTGGTCGGGCGGGATGGAAACCAGCTGAAGACCGTGCAGCTACCCTTGGGGACCGCACTCGCCGGTTTTGGAGCTGACGGTACGGTGTATCTCGTTCGCCGACTGGATGGTGGTGTGGGGCAGGTGGTGGAGAAGTACAGGATCAAGCCTTAGGAGGGTGCCATAAGCCGTACTCCTTAGGCCGATGGCTTACGACCTAAGGCAGCAGGCCCTCCCACCTACTCTGTAGGAACACCCTCCGGCGGATCCGTCCTCCGCCGATTGCGCCGCACGCCCGCCTCGTACCACTTCCGCGTGATCTCTCCCGCGAGGTCGCGGTTGCCCAGGCCAAACGCGAGTCCAGCCGCCAGGGCGACTGAGCCCAGAATGAGTGTGAACGCTGAGGTGACGATCTCCTCCGCCACACCGACCTGCTGAAGCGCCATGAATAGCGCGATCAGGACCATGATCCCCTTGGTCAGCTTGGCCAGCGTGGGGACTCCCGAAACCCCGCCCGCCGAGGCCAGGATGACGCCCTGGACAAACTCCCCGATGATGATGCCGAGGATGATGATGATGATTCCGGATATCAGAGTGGGAATGAAGGCGATCATCCGACCGAACATGTCGCGGATGTTCTCCAGGCCCAGAGCCGAACTGGCGAACAGAATCACCACGAGCATCATCAGCCAGAACACCAGCCGACCCACGGCGTTGACGGGATCCACCCGGCCCCGATTAACCGCCTCGGCGAAACCGCCGGCCGCGACCATGCGCTTGAATTCGAGGCGCTGCAGGGTCTTGTCGGTCCAGCGCTCGAGCTGTTTGGCAACCAGGTAACCGGTCAGGAGAATGACCAGGGCCCCGATCAGACCCGGCAGAACATCCGCCAATTCACCTGCGCCCAGCAGCAGCCGATCCCAGAGTTCGCTCATCCCGTCACCTCGATGACGATTTTGCCCAGTTGTTCGGCGCGCTCCAGCCGGTCGAAGGCGCGCCGGGCTTCCGCCAGTGGAACCACGGTATCCACCTCAGGCCACAGGCGGCCTCGCGCGGCCTCTTCGGTTACGGCGCGGTATTCCCCGTGGCTTCCCATCGTCGAACCCAGGATGCTCCACTGATACCAGAACAGCTTCCGTACGTCGGTCACGCACATCGGACCGGTAGTGGCGCCACAGGTGACCAGGCGTCCCTTCCGGGCCAGGCAGCGAAGCGACTTTTCCCACGTCTGTTCCCCGACATTGTCCACCACGACCTCGACACCCCGCTTCGAGGTCAGGGACCTGATCTCTTTCGGCACGTCGGTCTTGGCGTGGTTCAGGACCACGTCCGCACCGAGCTCCCGGGCGCGTTCGAGCTTCGCGTCCGAAGAGCTGGTGACGACGACCGACGCGCCGAGGAGCTTGGCGACCTTGAGCGCGGCGACCGCGACGCCTCCGCCGATTCCCCAGATCAACACTGTTTCCCCGGACTGGAGTGCCGCCCGGTTGACGAGCATGCGCCACGCCGTGAGCGTCGCCAGTGAAAAAGCGGCAGCATGGGTTATCGGCATCTCGGCAGGAACCGGCGCCAGGTTACGCTCCGGCACCACCACGAACTCGGCTAACGTGCCGTGGCGGTGTTCTCCCAGCACGCTGTAGGTCAGGCAGAGCGGCTGTTCCCCCGCTTCACACCACTCACAGTGGCCGCACGAGATACCCGAATTGATCATGACCCGGTCTCCCTGACGGAACCTGGTCGCTGCGGGCCCGGTGGCGGCTACGGTGCCTGCTCCATCGGTTCCCATGATGTGCGGGAAGCTGTACTTGACGCCCGGTAAACCAGCGACGACAAAGAGATCCAGACGGTTGAGCGCGGCCGCCTGAATTCGCACTCGCACGTCGTCCGGGGCGATCAAGTCGGGATCGGGGACGTTCTGCAGGAGGAGATTGTCGAGACCGCCGGTCGCGGTCAGGGTCAGCGCTTTCAAAAGGACGGGCTCGCCACTCTCTCCCCGGGGAGAAGCTGGACCGGCGTATCGGGACCAGTGGGCAGCGTATGCCAGAGTAGGGCCGTCTCGGTCCGATTCTTGTCCAGGGTGCGGCTAGTGGCCCATGCAATCCGGGAACCATCTGGCGCAATGGCAATGGCGGTGATCGGAGCGTCGCTGGAGACGAGCGGCGCGGGAGTCGAGCGCCGGAGCACCAGGTTCATCTCCTTCTTGTCCTTCCGGTCCACCACGTAGACCAGTTCGCCGGTTGGCAGATAAGCCGGATTGTGCTCCTGCCGATCCTTGGCGCCCATGGCCACAACCGGTGCGGCGGCGCCCGCAAGGGAAAGCGTGTAGATGTCGCTTTGCAAATTCTTGGCGACGGGGAAGCCGGTGAAGGCGAGCGTGTTCCCGTTGGGGGAAATGACCGGATCCTGGGCGCCACCCGGAAGGCCAGCCAGCTCACGCAGCCCGGTACCGTTCACCTGCATCATCATGATTCGCTTAACACCGCCGCGAGTCCCGGTGAACGCGATGGCCTGGCCGTCTGGAGACCAGACCGGCTGGAGGTCGGGACCGGGATCGTTGGTCAGCCGTGTCGCGTTCTGACCATCGGCATCCGCTACGTAGATATCGTAGTTGCCCCCAGACCTATCCGAGCTGAAAACGAGCCTCGTTCGATCGGGCGAGTAGGACGGGTCGATGTTGTTGGAAGAGCTATCGGCGACAATCGGGATGAATACCCGATTGGGCGTGTTGGCTAGTGAGAAAATTCCCAGTTTGCCAAACCGGCTGGATACGAGCAGCATGTCGCCCGACACCATGACGACGGCGGTAACCGGGTCTCCCGGACCTGCGACCGCGGAGATCATGGCGCGACCAGGGGCTATTGCCTGCACCGTCCCGTCCGCGCCGATCCGGGCGACGCCAGGATTGTTGGAGCTCCAGGTAACCCCGGCGGGGGAACCACCCGGCTTTTTCTGCTCGTTGAGATACGATACCGTGAGCTTGGTCTTCTGTCCGGGGGAAAGCGCGACACGCGAACGATCCAGGCCGAGGGTGGCCGCGACGACCTGCACGGTCCAGGTAAGAGGGGCAAATCCTCGGGCCGCGAACGACAGCGTCGTGGTGCCGAGCTGCTTCGAGGTCAGCAGGCCACTCGCCCGGCTGAAGGCCGCAATCGAGGTGTCGCCGAGCACCCAGTCGATCGGAACGTCGGGGATGATGGTGGAATCTGCCGCTTCCGCCCGGACCTTGAACTCGCGGCTCGCGAGAAGGGGGACTCGCACGGTGTCCGAGAGTTTCGGGCTGGTGAGGAATCGAGCAATCGGGGGATAGATATTGACCGGGAGCCGCCGCTCCTGACCAAATCCTTTCACGACGATCTCGGCCTGTCCGGGTGCCACACCCTTCACCACGCCCTCGGTTGAAACCTGGGCTATGGCGAGATTGGTGGACGCCCATTGCAGGTCGCTGTTCACCAGGTGACGGCCCCGCTGCTTGGGTACGACCGTGCTCAGCGTGAACGAGTCATTGACCTGCAACACCAGCGCATTGAGCTGCACCAGGAATTCGTCGGCGGCGACGAAGACCGGCACCATTGCGGCGAGTCCATTGGGCATCATGGCCTGCACCGATCCCTCTCCCGGCACGAGCGCAGTCACAATGCCGGAAGTGTCACCCACCGCGGCGATGTCCGGACGAATCGACTTCCAGACCGCCTTGAGCCGACCCACCATGCTGCCATCGGCCCTGACGCCGAAGGCGACCGCGCGAGCCTTTTCACCGGGGAGAGCGTAGATCGCGGCGGGCTGAACGACTACCGAGGCAAACTCAGGCAGGGGCGCCGGGACCTTGATCGTGGCGGCGGTCGAGGATGTGGTGGGGTCGCCGCCGACTTGCACGAAGACCGCCTTGGACTTCCGGCCCGCGCTCACTATCACCTGGGCCGTTCCGGGGCCTACAGCGGTGACGGTTCCGGTTCCTTCCACGACCACGACCGCATCATCGGTGGTGTGGAAGGTCATTCGCACGATTGCGTTGCCGTTGCTATCGAACGCCTGAACCGCGAGCCCCTGCTTTTGCCCGACCGTGAGGGACAGGGTATCGGGGCTGACATAGAGCTCGGTGACACTCTGCGCCCAGCCCGCTTGGTGCCCGGCGAGGAGAATCACGGCTGGAATCAGGAAATGGCGAAGTGTTTTCATGACTCAGGTTTGTCGCATCGGCGATCACAAACCGCAAGCCCCAGACCATGGGCAGCGAGGGCGTAAGTGATTGCCCTCGTTGGGGATCAATCCTAATCGGATGGTCGCTGGTCTGGCAGGGAGCCGAAAACCGACACGGAAGGCGGGACCTCCGCCGGCGCTAGTGAAACTCTCGACGGATGCTCTCCTTGAACTCCTTCTGCCGGACCAGCTTCCCCTTTTCGGAGATCCGCCGGAGGACCCTGACATGGAAGGCCGTCGAGTCCGACTGGATGTCGATGGTGGTTTCGAGGCGGAGGTCGCGCCCCGTCCGCCGGATTCGGTGCACTTCCACACCCAGGAAACTGGACGCTGCTGGATTGGATTCGTTGGTCTCGTACAACTCCCGCTCGCTATTGTCATACCGGGTGGAGCCGATGGTCCAGGCGTAGCCGAACTTCCACTCAACCGAGTTTATCCCTTGCAGCGGATCGTAGGTCACCACCTGGGACGGAACTCCGGGCACCTCTATGTCCTTCACGTCGGGACGCTCTTGCCGCGGTTCCGGAGAGGGAAGACTGACCTCCCGAGTCGTTGCCGGCGGAATGACGGGCACTTCGAGGACTGATTTCGCCGTTGCCAGGTGAACCACCGACGTCATGGGGTACGGCGTCGGCCAGATCATCGGGAACTGCGCGTTGGAAACGGAGACACGCATCCGATGACCCGGCCGGTAGGTCCAGGTAGTGAAATGCAGCGGGATCGTGAGGTCGTACGCCTCGCCGGGGCGCATGCGCTCAGGGTTCTCGCTGGACCTGGCCTGAGTTCCATTGAGGAGGCCTCCCGCCACCAGAGCTACTGAGCCATCAGGGAAGATGTCTTCCAGGCGAGCGGTCCAGGTGGCCAGGGGCGCTCCTGCGGTGACTCGAAGACGGACGTTCGGCAAGCCGATGACCTCCAGCGATTCGTTCAGCACCGGGCCGTCCCAGACCAGGCTTCCGGCGTCGTCACGGCGCATGTCGCCGGTCGGCTCTCCCCACCAGTCGCCTGCGGTTACGCCGAAGCCGGCCAGGTAGCGCAGCGCGATCATCGCCGAGTCTCGTGAGGTACTCGCGCGATCGAGCGCGCCGAGCCGGTTGTCGGGGAGAAGGGCCAGCGTGTCCCAACGGGCACGTGCGATAGGCCAATCCTCCAGGCGCCATGCTCCCGGTGTCATGGCGAGCTGAGGATCCGGTCGCACGCTATCCCGCACATATACCAGCAGCCTCGGCTCATCGAGTAAAGACGTCGGCTTCCCACGGAGCCAATGATTCCACCACTCGACCACACGGGCTCGCCATTCATAGTTGGGGCCGGGGTCACCGTCGTCGGGCCACGCGTGGTTCCACGGGCCGATTTCGACCTTGATCGGCGCCTTCAGCTGGTCGAGAGCACGGATCGGCGTATCGCGGTAGCCGTCCAGCAGACCACCGATGAAGTAGGTCGGGATCTGAATTGCCGAATAGTTCCAGCGGAGGGCGTGCTTCCGCCACCAGGGGCCGTCCACCGAGTGCCTCAGGTAAGTGAAGATCCAGGGCTCGGCCTCGAACCGGTCACGAAAGTAGGCGGAATCGAGCTGGTAGTCCGGAGTTCGGGGCAGCGCGTTCTCGTGATCGATCTGCAGCGCGTACCAGTCCACGTGGAGCGCGCCATCGATGTAGTGAATGTCGTCGTGGTAGAGATCGTCCGAGGCGTGGAGTGCCACGATCGCCTTGAGCGCGGGAGGACGAAGCATGGCAACCTGCAGAGCGTTGAACCCGCCCCAGGAGATTCCCCACATCCCAACATTCCCATTGGACCGGGGACTCCGTGCGATTTGTTTGATGATCTCCAGCGCATCCGCCAGCTCCTGATCCGAGTATTCCCGCTCGGGTAACCGGCCTTCGGAGCCGCCGGTCCCTCTGATGTCCACCTTCGCCATCAGGAAGCCGTGGCTCGCGAAGTAGGAATACAGCGGGAAGTCCCGGGCGTAGAACGAATCGTCTTTACGGTAGGGCAGCAGCTCCAAAAGGACGGGGAACGTTTCGCCCGAGTCCTTGGCCGTCGGTCTCCACCAGGTGACGGCGAGCTTGACGCCGTCCGGCATGGTCATGAACTCACGGGTTACGGAGTACGAATAAATCTCCGGCGTGGGAGGTGCCGAACTGTGCCCACCGCCAAGGAGGAGCAGGGCGGCAGCAAGCAGGCCGGAACTGGTGCGGGAATCGCCGCTCAAGTCAGTGCATGCTCGAAAGTGGAAGGCGGAGAGTGAGCCGGGAATAGTTGTCGACCGGATCGCCCACTGCGGGGAAACTGACGGGGAGCGGATTACGCTCGCGATGAAACACAGAGATGGTGTCAGTAGCCCCGGCAGGCCCTTCGAGGGTTAACACGAGCGCGTCGCTCTCGAGGCGCTGATCGAGCATCCTGATTCCGCGCGACCGGTCACCTCGGGAAAGCACCCGCGCGGGAAGCGATATCTCATAGCCCGGCTCGAACGGCACAGTGATCTCCACTCGGCCGATCAGGATGGTCTTCACGGTAACCTCGACGTCTCGAGTCGTCTTCCGTGGTGCGTCACTGGGGAGAGTGGCGCTCCCATTCACTTTCACCTCGCCGGGAACCGAACCGGGAGGGAGGTGGGCCCGGAAGACGAGAGTATCCGGCTGTGAAAGGTTACCGGGGCCCAGGATGACGCTGAGTAAGCCGCGGCTCTTCTTGATCTCGATCTCATAACGGTTGGCGCCCGCCGGGACGTTGTGCACCGACAGCCGGTCCCATTCCGCGGGCAACTGAGGCGAAAACTCAATCTGCTGACGCGGCACATCGGGTCTCCAGCCAAGCAGACCCCGGACGACGACCGTTGGGATGAGCGCCGTCCCGAAGAACTGTTGCGGCACCGCGGTGGTAAGCGGCTCGTACACCGTACCCGAGAAAACCTCAGGATTTTTGCCGAGTCCCTGAGTAAACCCGCTTTGCACAAGTTGAGTGAGCGCCTGGTAGCCTGCCACCGGGTTGCGGTAGCGGTACTGTCCCAGCGCCGTGAGTCCTGTATTGAAAGGCCAGACGGTACCGTTGCTGTAATCGAGGGGATCGAACAACTGACTCTGACCGGCGAGCGAGCGGGTTCCCCAATCGGTGTTGAGTGTGGCTCGAGCCTGAGCCATCGCCGCCGCAGTGCCCCGATCCTCCTCGGCCAGCCCGAACGTGAGTGCCACACTAGGCCACCAGGTCAGTTCCGTCCGAGGCTGGTCCTGGTCGAGCAGCGCAAAGGCGTACCTGCCCGAGTCGGCGGTCCAGAACCGGCTCTGCAATGTGGCGAGTGCCTGGTTCCTCAGGTTGAGCGCGTCGGAGACGAGCGTGGGTAGTTGGCGGCTGGGCGGCTCGGCGGCTTGGCGGCTCGGCTTTTTCGAGCCTTTTGCCGACTTGGGGGGCGGCTCGGCCCAACCCGCCATCTCGGCCATTCGACCCAAAGCTTCGATCCAGACCGCCGCGAGATAGACGTCTGCCTTGACGCCGGTACCCAGACTCCCGGCATCCACTGCGCCGAGCCCAGCCTTCGTGTTGAGCATCAGCCCGGAACCGGAATCGGCGACGGAGCGACACCAGTCGTAGGCCCGTCTGATGGCCGGCCAAGCCTGACGGAGCGCCGAGGTGTCCCCCGTTTCTCGCCAGTATTCACCCCATGACACGATCCACCAGGGTGTGTCTTCGGCATGATAGAACGCATAGGGGTAATCCTCGAACCACTTGATCCGCCCCGCGCTCTGAGACACCTCATGAGGTATTCGGCCATCGGCTCGCTGGAAGCGGGTGAAGAAGTCGAGCCCCTGTCGCGCGAGCGCGTGACGCCCTGAGGCGAGGAGACCAAGAGTCGTTACAGCCGCGTCGCTCCCAAAGTACCAGGCGAAACCAGGGCGAGTCCCCCGCGATTGACTTGGTCCATAGCCGGCGACCAGCCCGCATCCCAGGTCGGGATTGCAGGCGAGGGCTTCATCCAGATTCAGCGCCGCCCAACGCACCGCGAGATCGAGCCTCGGGTCGGGCGATTCAGTCCACATGGTCGAATCGAGGGCGGCTCGTGCATGCGCGGCGCGCTCGGCATACAACACCTGCAAGCGGGACAGGACGCGATGGTAGATCGCTCTCACGCTGTCGCGCGGCGCCGCCGCGCCAACAAAGACGATCGGGATGCCTCGCAGATGCAGCCCCCGGTGAGCCGGAGTCTTCCCCTGCTCCGAACTCGGTTCGGACGCTCCGAGCACAATCCGTAAACGAAGCGGTGCCTCGGACGCGCCGGGTTGGGTCTGACCCGTTGCCGAGGAGGCGAAGGGGCTACCCACATAGGCGTTCAGTTTGCGTTGGCTCTCGGAAAGCAGGAAAGCGCGATCGGCTTCGTCCCAGTAGGCATACTGCCCTCCGGCCGCGCCGGGCCACGCCAGCTGCAGGTCAGGGACGAACTCCGCTTGGATCTCAAGTGGTCCAATCGCATCCACATCAAGGACCATCACCACGGCAGGTTCATTCAGCGCGGCAAAGATTTGCTGCCGTACGGTAAAGGCAGGATGAGTGTAGGTGATGACCGCGCCGCTCGGCGTGATCTCCGTAGTACGAGCCAGCGCGCGTCCCAATACTGGATCATCGAGTTGCGAAGTCCGAAAGTGGAAGTCGAAATCGTGGAGCAGTTTGAGTGGCCAGGCCCACACCTCGAAATCTCCCTGCTCGGTACCGACGGCAATCGCCCGACGTCCGATGGCGCCGACATAGACGCCCGCGCGAGATGGGCCCGTGAGATTCAAGGCGCTTTGTTCCACCGTGATGGGAACGAAGGCGGTGGAGTCGTTTGCGCTGGACTGAGCTGCACTTTTCGCCGGGATGAGGGCGGCGCCAGATGCGATAACACAAAACGCTGTGGCCCAATGAGTTACCTTCATTCGTCACCTCGACAGAGGACTGCTGCTCCCGGACGCGGATGGAGAGGAAATCCGTGTTTTACAGTCCGAGAGTCACGAGTTGTTCCAACTCTTGCAGTTACTACAGAGATGTGCATCTTATCATCGCTGAGACAAGCGGGCGCATCCAGCCCACACACCAGCGGCGGGTGTGACGCCGCGGCAGCCTCCTGAGGAAGCGACGATGTCCGAGCTGCAAGACGAAATGAGCTGGTCCGACTCAGGCTGGATGGACCCTGCACCATCCCCCATGGAACCGTCCAACCCATCGCCCACCCCGATGAAGTCCGTCGCGGCGAGGGCAAAGAAGGCAGCAGTAAAGAAGGCAGTAGCAAGGGCAGTCGTGAAGAAGGCGGTCCGTAAGGCACGGGCCAAAAAGGCCGTCAAGCGGGCGGTGAAGAAGGCGGTCCGGACCAAGAAGAGAGCCGTAAGGCGCACGCTCCGGACGCGCCGGCGGGCAGTGAAACGGGTTCTCCGAACCAAGAAGAGAGCCGCAAGACGGATGGCCCGGACACGCCGGCGGGCAGTGCGCCAGGCCGGCAGGAAGGTCCGGCGCGCAGTCAGGAAGACCGCCAGAAAGGCCAGGAGGGCGGTCAGAAAGCGGACTTAGTATCCCTGGGAGGGAAGTCTCCCGAAAGCGCTCCGGTGCTCCCGGGGCGCTTTCTTTTTCCGGGCAGGACGCGCAACATGGGAGGAGCCATATCCGGGTCATACGCAGGAGCACCCATGATCTTCCTCGCCGCCGGTCTCGTTCTGATCGTTGGACTCTCCATCCTCGAGCGGGTGAGAGAGCGGCCTTCATTCGATTGGTCCCGGACTTTTCGCCAGGCGCCCATCTTTCCGGAAACCGATCTCCAAGTCGAAGGCCTGGCGCGATCCGGTGATGTGAGCCAAGCGATCGCCATGTTCCAGCGACTCCACAAGGTGGATCAGAAGAAGGCCCAGCGGGCGGTGAGCCTCCTTGCGAACGGCCAGCGTGAGCAAGCCGCGGCCCTGGCCAAGACAGGACCGGGTCTCCTGCCCACGCAGCCACTATCGCGGCGGAACACGAAGCTCGGGCAGTTGGCCGAGGCAATGGCTGCGATACAGGCGGCCAAGAGCGCCGCGGGGAGACGGAAGCCTCGCCTGTTGATGGTGGCATTGGTGTTGGGAACCACCAGTAGCCTCCTGGCGCAGACTCCCAAACTCGGCACGATCAGTTTCCCCACCTCGGGTTCACCGAAAGCCCAGGCGGCTTTCACTCGTGGAGTCCTGTACCTGCACAACTTCGAGTACGACGACGCGGCGAAATCATTTCAGGAGGCCGAGCGAATCGAGCCCGGATTCGCCATGGCGTACTGGGGCGAGGCCATGACATACAACCACCCGGTCTGGCAGCAGCAGGACCGGGAGAAGGCGGTTGCGGCGCTGGTCAAGCTCGGGGCCACTCCGGACGCACGGCGGGCAAAGGCGAAGAGCGAGCGGGAAGGCCGTTGGATCGGCGCGGTGGAAGCGCTCTATGGGGAAGGCAACAAGTACCAGCGCGATACCCTGTATTCGAGGGCGATGGCACGGCTGGCAGCGGAATATCCGAAGGATGTCGAGGCGCAGGCTTTCTACGCCCTGTCCCTGCTCGGCATGAGCTATCCGGGACGGGATGTGTCGCTCTACATGCGCGCCGCGGCCATCTGCGAAGAGATCTTTCGTGACCATCCCGATCATCCCGGAGCAGCCCACTACCTGATCCACTCCTATGACGACCCGGTGCATGGACCGCTGGGCCTCCGCGCCGCACGAGCCTATTCGACGATCGCGCCTTCGGCTCCGCATGCCCAACACATGACCAGCCACATTTTCCTGGCACTGGGCATGTGGGATGAAACGGTGGCGTCGAACGAAGTCGCGACGAAGATGACCGGTACCACGAGCGGGCACTATTCGCTCTGGCTGGTCTACGGCTATCTCCAGGAAGGGAGATACGACGACGCGCGGCGGGTGTTGGGTCAGATGGAGCAGGACGCGAGCAAGAACCCCACCTATGGCAAGCGGTGGCACCTCGCCGCCGCCAGGGGCGCCTACCTGGTGGAAACCCGCGAATGGGACGGCGATGTGGCCCGAATCACGATAGACACCGCTGGCCTAGACGCGGCGCCTTTCCAGCTCGGCCTGCCCGAAGGATGGGCCGCGCTGGACCGGGGAGACACGGCCACCACCGGAAAGGTCATCAAGGCCATGGAAGCGCGGCTGGAACAGGTACGGGCGGACACCAGCTCCGACCTTGGCTCGATCGTGAACAACATGGAGATCATGCAGCGAGAGCTGAAAGGGATGTTGCTGGTGAAAGCAGGCAAGACTGATGATGGATTGGCCCTCCTCCGCCAGGCCGCGGCGCAGGAGGACACCGTACCATACGACTTCGGTCCGCCGGAGACGATCAAGCCACCGAAGGAGCTGCTCGGCGAGATGCTACTGGCTGTGGGAAAGGCGGCGGACGCGAAGGTGGCGTTCGAGCAGTCTCTGGCTCGGACTCCCCGAAGGCCTGCGAGCCTGATCGGTCTCGCCAGTGCCGCCACCAAAACGGGCGATACCGAGGAGGCCTCGACGGCGTTGAGCGAGCTGGAGCGGGTGTGGAAGGGGCCGGCGGACAAGCGGCCCAAAGTGGTGGCCGGGAGGTGACGGCTCCGCTGCCCGAACGCAAGCAGCGAAGCGAGCCCCGCGCCAGCTTCGCGCCTGACCGGCGTCCGTTCTTGCATCTGGCCGATGGAGCTTATCCAGTCCTCGATATTTCTCTCCATGGCTTGCGGATTCGGCATTTCAACCCGGTCCGTCCGGATTTTGGGGCACGGATCGCGGGGACTTTGCAGTTTCCCGACCAGCGGCCGCCGCTGCCTTTCGAAGGCATCATCATCCGGGTCCAAACCGCCGATGTGGCCATTCGCTGTGAGGAGGGGACCTTGCCGCACAGCTGGATCCTCGAGGAAGTAGCCCGCTCGGAGGCGAACTCCCGCAGTTAGTACCCATTGGTGCACTTGACAGTTCCAGAATCCAAGAGGACACTGAGCATTAAGCACGAACGCAGTTGTGTCTCAGTCCGGCAGTTGCTCCGAGGCTTCGCGCTTGACCGCCCCCAAACCCACCTCTCCACGCCTGCGCTTGTGGCTACTCCTACTGGGAGGAATTGTTGCGGTCTACGCCCTGGCGGGTTTCTTCCTCGTGCCGTGGATTCTCCGCCGCCAGGTGCAGAGCCAGGCTCGCAACTATCTCCACCGTGAAGCCACGCTCGCCAAGGCTCGCTTCAACCCCTTTACCCTCAAGCTCACCCTCATCGGTTACGACCTGAGGGACCGGGACGGCGGCCGATTGCTGGCGTTCGACACACTCGTGGTAAATCTGTCCACCGCCAGCCTCCCTACCCGAGCTCTCGTGCTGGACGAATTCCGGCTGATTCGCCCGGCGATCGTGGGGCGTATCATGCCGGACGGCCGGCCTTCTATTTCCGATCTCTTCACCAAGGACTCTACCACACTACCGCCAGCTGAGAAGGTGCCTGGAAGGCCGCCGCGTCTGGTGATCCATCATTCCACCATTGCGCTGGGCGAGGTCACGTTCATCGACAATTCACGCACGCCCAGGTATGAAGAGCACTTCACCGACCTGGGTGCGGACGTCGAGGAGCTATCCACTCTGCCGAACAAGGAAGGAGACCATGTCGTCACAGTGACCTTCGGCAGCGGCGCGGAAATCAGATGGGAAGGGAAAATGGGCTTCCAGCCTCTCAAGCTCGAAGGCCAGTTCATCATTTCCCGAGTCCGGTTGCCCCGGCTGGCCGAGGCATTTGGCAGCAAGCTTCCGTTGCGGCTGACCGAGGGTGAAGGTGCCGTCACGTTTCGCTATCTGGTCCAGCAGGACTCGGCCGGGCCGCTTCGCATCGCGGTCCCCGACGCCTCACTCAATCTGCAGAATCTCGCGTTGCGACCTCGGAAGGTCGAGCAGGACTGGGCCAAGGTACAGCAACTCGAGGTCAGCGGGGTCAAGGCGCAATGGCCGGCCCGAACCGCCACGATCAACCTGGTCCGGTTCAGCACGCCTTGGGTGGCAGCTCTGCGAATGAAGGACAAGACGCTCAACTGGGATCCGATCATCAAGGCCATGCAGAAGCCCGATTCGGCCCAGGCCGACTCGGCCCGGCCGTGGCAGGTGGTTTGTGACGCAGTGGAGCTGGTTGACGGAGGGCTTCACCTGGAAGACCGCAGCCCCACGCCGACCATGATGTTCGACTTGGTGAAAATGAACCTGCGCCTCAGCCCGGTTTCCTCCGACCCCAAGACCAAGACGCAGATCGAGTTCCAAGCCATGGGGAGCCGAGGCACCCACTTCTCGACGAAGGGCGAGGTTACGCAGCAACCATTCGCGGCCGATCTGGATCTCGCCATCAGCCGGCTGCCGCTGCCGCTGGGCCAGCCCTATCTGGGCCTGGATGCTCCGGCCGTCATTAAAGAGGGAACCGCATCGATCAACGGCAAGGTCCGCATGCGGGACGGTAAGCCTGCGGTGGTGTTCAACGGGATTGGGACCGTGAACAGCCTGCGGATCAACGACGCTGCGGGGGACTCGCTGCTCACCTGGACTGGAATGACGGCCCGCGGCATACATCTCACGACGAAGCCGGACCTGCTGCGAATCAAGACCATCAAGCTGGAAGAGCCCTTTGCCCGGGTGGCAATCAGCAAGGAGCGGGAGCTCAACCTGGCCAAGCTGAGCGCCCTGGTACCGGTCGATACCACGACAGAGCCGTTCCCCTACGAGATCAGCGAAGTGCTCTTCGACGATGCGCAGATCGACTTTTCCGACGAGAGCCTGATCCTGCCATTCCGCACCGATATCGACTCCACCCGCGGGGCGATTCGAGACGTGGCTTCATTCGGCGGGACGCCCGGCTCGCTCGAACTGGAGGGGAAGGTCGGCCAGTACGGGCTGGCGCGCGCCAGCGGAACCCTGATGATCAACGATCCCTTCGCCGCGACCGTCATCAAGGCAGACTTCCGAAACGTGGACATGGTGGCGCTTACCCCGTACAGCGCACAATTCGCCGGTTATTCCATAAAGGAAGGCAAACTGGATCTCGACCTCAATTACAAGATTCAGAGCCGACAACTCCAGGCGGACCACCACATCGTCGCCACTGACCTGCAGCTCGGCGACAAGGTCGAAGGCGGTGAGTCTCCGGGATTCCTGGTGAAGCTCGCGATTTCGCTGATGAAGGATCGGGAAGGCAAGATCAAGCTGGACGTTCCGGTTGAGGGGACGGTGGACGATCCGGAGTTCAGTTACAAGGGTATCGTGTGGAAGGCGATCAAGCAGATCCTGGGGAAGATTGCGACAGCTCCGTTCCGGTTCCTCGGGAAAGTGCTGGGGATTGGCGGTGGGGACGATGCGGAGCTGGTGGACTTCGACCCCGGACGAAGCGACATCATTCCACCGGAAAAGGAGAAACTCGATTCTCTCACCGCGGAAATGGCCCGGAAGCCAGAGCTCACGCTCTCGATCGAGGGGCGGTACGACTCGATTTCCGACATGGCGGAGCTCAAGGAAATGAAGCTCAAGGCAGCGCTGGCCGCCGAGCGAGACAGCTCGGGAAAGAAGGGGAGTCAGGACGACACCACCACCACCGCGCTATCCAAGAGTCTCGAAAAGCTCTACGCGACCATGCTTTCGAAATCCTCCTTCGACAGCCTCAAGGCCAGCTTCATCGTTCCCAAGTCGGCTCCGGCCGATCCCGCGCCCAGCGCACCGGACACCAAGGACAAAGACCAGAAACTGCCTCCGCCGCTCAGCGGCAAGCCTGGTTCGCTGGATGCCGCGGCGTTCTATGTAGCGGTTCGGGAACGGCTGCTCGCGATGCAGGAGGTGAAGCCGGAGGAGCTGGTGCAGTTGGCGCGGGACAGGGCAAACGGTATTGCCTCTGCACTCACCGCGTCCGGGACGCTCGACTCCTCGCGAGTCAAGGTTACCGACCCCGCCCCCGTCAAGAAGAAGAAGGCGGGATCCTCCCGGGTTCCATCGGAATTGTCGATGGACGCCAAGTAGCCGGTCCGAGGCTCGTCGCGGGAATCAGGAGAAGAACTGCAGGTAGGCGAGATACCCGGCCATTCCGGCCAGACCCAGACCCACAACTACCAGCAGCGCCTTGGCCAGCGGTGCGGCATGCTTCCAGGTGCTTCGAGCCCAGTGGAACACGCGGCGCAGCCGGACTTCCAGCCAATCCATCGCCCGGGCGACGGCGCGTGATTCGCGCGCGAGCAGTGCGCCACCGAGCGCAATGATAAGAAACCCGGGCCCCGGAGCGGGGAGCCCAACGATTCCGATCGCCACGATCAGGAGACCGACACCCACCGAGAGTACTCTGGAGAATCTCGATCTGCGACGTCCTTCGTGGTGTTCGTATTCCTGCTGAAAACGGTGACCCGGCTCCGCCTCTTTCAGGCGGTGCCAGGCGGATTTCATGCTTTTCAAGACCATCGAGGACCAACCTGGAGGTTACTCGCCTAGCACCGGCTCCGGCGTCGTGTCAGGAAGCGGTGCGATTTCCGGATTTTGGGTAAGGATTCGGACGCAGGTATTCCAGCGCAGGATTGCCTCATCGTTTCCGGGCGGACGCAGTTTCTCAGCCTTCTCGTACCAATCCATCGCCTCGCGGAACCACTCGTAGGCCACACTCTCGGCACCCGGCGCGCCCAGTGCCAAGTGAGCCTTGGCTCTCCGCTCGCAGATCACCCCCGCGTAGTAGGCCTTGCGGTATTCATTATTGAGGCGGGCCAGTACTTCCCGCGCGCGTGAGACTCCGGCCGCCGGTCCCTTTTCGAACTGATCGGTCAGGCAAAGCAGGAGAAGGATCAAGGCGTCCTGATTCTCCGGCTCGATCTCGAGCACATCGAGACAGATGCTCTCCGCCGCCCACGGCTGACTCAACAGCCGATAGCGCTCGGCCTTGGCCATGGCGGCGGCGACCCCGTCCCGGGAGAGGCGCTTGAGGGTGTACATGGAACCTCCTTGGCCGTCAGCCATCAGCCGTCAGCGACCACTTCTCACCTCTCACTTCTCACGTCTCACGCTTTCCTCTAAACAACCTCACCAGCTTCACCACCGGATCATACAACTCATCGACCACTCTTTCCTTGAGCGGGATGATCGCATTGTCGGTGATGGTGATATTCTCGGGGCAGACGTTGGTGCAACACTTGGTGATGTTACAGAAACCGATGCCGTGTGCACGCTTCAGCTCGGCTGTACGGTTCTCGGTGTCGAGCGGATGCATTTCCAGAGCGGCGGCGTACACCAGAAACCGGGGGCCGATGAACTCGTCGTGCTTGTGATGCTCCCGGAGTACGTGACACACATCCTGACAGAGGAAGCACTCGATGCACTTACGGAATTCCTGGACCCGGTCGATGTCCCCCTGGTCCATCCGCCAGGTGCCATCCGGTGCGTCGGGAGGGCGGGGAGAAAACGGTTTGATCTGCTTCTTGACCCGGTAGTTCCATGAGACGTCGGTCACCAGATCCTTGAGGTGCGGGAAGGCCCGCATGGGCTCGATGGTGACCGGCTTGTCGGCGGGAAGGTCGCTCATCCGGGTCATGCACATGAGCTTCGGCATTCCATTCACTTCCGCCGAGCAGGATCCGCACTTCCCGGCTTTGCAGTTCCAGCGCACAGCGAGATCGTTGGCCTGCTGAGCCTGCACCTGATGGACGGCATCGAGGACCACCATGCCCTCGGAGACTTCGGTGGGATAGTCCCGAAAGCCGCCGGCGCCGTCCTGGCCCCGCCAGATGCGAAGGGTCGTGGTCGGCATCAACCCATCTCCTTGATGACCGCTTTGAGTTCGTCGGGCATGTCGCGAAGGCCCTCCCGTACGACCTGCATCTCGCCTCCCGGCCCCTTCCGCACCACGATATTGAACTTGGCGGACTCCGGATCCTTCTCCGGGAAATCCTCCCTGAAGTGCCCGCCGCGGCTCTCCTTCCGCGTGAGCGCCGAGCGGGTGATCGCCTCGGACACGGTGAGGAGATTCTCCAGTTCCAGCGCCGTATGCCAACCCGGATTGTACTCCCGATTTCCGTCTGCACCAACCTGAGCGGCCCGCGTCTTGAGGCGCTCCAGACCTTCCCGGGCCAGCAGCATGTCCTTTTCATTCCGCACGATTCCGACCAGGTCCTGCATCATGTCCTGCAGCTCATGCTGCACCTGATAGGGTGATTCGTGCCCTGAGCCGTCCCGTTCGAACGGTGCCACGGCGCGGCGGGCCGCTTCATCCACCTGCCCCGCGTCAACCTTCCCGACCGAATGGGACCGAGCGAATGCCGCGGCGTGTTCGCCGGCCCGTTTGCCGAAGACCAGCAGGTCGGAGAGCGAGTTTCCACCGAGACGGTTGGCACCGTGGAGCCCCGCAGCACATTCCCCCGCCGCGAACAGTCCCGGCACGGTGGACATCTGGCTGTCCGGGTCTACCCGCACCCCTCCCATCACATAGTGCGTCGTGGGCCCCACCTCCATCGGCGTCGTAGTGATGTCGATCCCCGCCAGCTGCATGAACTGGTGGTACATGCTCGGCAATTTTTTCTTGATGTGCTCGGCGGCGTTGGGGAGCTTCTCCTTGATCCACGAGATGTCGAGGTACACCCCACCGTGAGGGCTTCCCCGCCCCTCCCTCACCTCCTGCATGATGCAGCGGGCCACGTGGTCACGGGTGAGCAGCTCGGGTGGCCGCCGGGCGTTGCGATCTCCCTGGGTGTAGCGCCAGCCCTCCTCCTCGTTGTCGGCCGTCTGGCTGCGATAGTTCTCCGGGATGTCGTCGAACATGAAGCGCCGGCCCTCCTTGTTCCGCAGGACGCCGCCTTCACCCCGGACTCCTTCGGTGACCAGAATGCCCCGAACACTCGGGGGCCAGACCATGCCTGTCGGGTGGAACTGCACGAATTCCATGTCCTGGAGATCGGCGCCGGCGTGGTAGGCGAGCGAGTGGCCGTCGCCGGTGTACTCCCAGCTGTTGCTGGTGATCTTGTACGCCCGTCCGATGCCGCCGGTCGCGAGCACGATCGCCTTGGCGCGAAAGAGCCGGAAACGGCCGCGCTCCCGATCGTAGCCGAAGGCGCCGGCAATCCGCTCGCCGTCCTTGAGCAGGGTCAGAATGGTGCACTCCATGTGCACATCAATGCCCTGATGGATGCCGTGGTCCTGGAGAGTGCGGATCATCTCCAGGCCGGTGCGATCTCCAACGTGCGCCAGCCGGGGATACTTGTGGCCGCCGAAATTCCGTTGGAGGATGCGGCCATCCGGAGTGCGGTCGAAGAGCGCACCCCATGCCTCCAGCTCCTTCACCCGGGCCGGAGCCTCCTTGGCATGCAGCTCGGCCATGCGCCAGTTATTGAGATACTGGCCGCCGCGCATGGTGTCGGAGAAGTGGACTCGCCAGTTGTCCCGGTCATCGACATTTGCCATCGCCGCGGCGACTCCGCCCTCCGCCATCACGGTGTGGGCTTTGCCCAGGAGCGACTTGCAGACCATGCCGACCTTGACACCAGCCGCAGCGGCTTCGATCGCCGCTCGGAGGCCAGCCCCTCCTGCACCGATCACCAGGACATCATGATCGAAGGCCTGGTGCTCCATCAGAAGATCCTCCAGTCGGTCCAGATCCCCATCGAGCAGAGCCGGATGTAGATGTCGCTGAAGGCGACGGTGAAGAGGCTCATCCAGGCCCAGAGCATGTGGCGGCGGTTGAGGCAACTGGAGCAATCGTAGGCGGTCTGCCGCAGCGTGCGGATTCGCGAGGTCGAAAGGCGATCCATCATGCCACCGACCACATGTCGCATCGAGTGGCAGCCGAAAGTGTAGCCGCTCAGCATGACGAGATTGATCGCGAGGACCAGGGTTCCGACTCCGACTCCAAACTCCACCGCACCAGTCTGCTGGTTGATCCACCAAAGCGCCTTGTACACGTCGGCCGCGAGGAAGCCGAGGACGATTACTGCGAGAACCAGAAAGTAGCGGTGGATGTTCTGCAGAATCAGCGGGAACGCGTGTTCGCCGATATAGCTGGAGCGTGGCTCACCCACGGAGCATGCTGGAGGATCAGCCCAGAACGCCTTGTAATAGGCGCCGCGATAGTAGTAGCAGGTGAAGCGGAAACCTCCGGGCGCCCAGAGGATCAGGAACGCCGGCGAGAAGGGCAGCCATCCAGGCCACCAGGTGGGCGGCGGGCCGAACAGCGCATGGGGTGAGACGCCAAACAGCTCAGGCGAGTAGAGCGGAGAAAGGTAGGGTCCGTAGTTGTAATGGGCATTTTGCAGCGCGGCCCATGTAGTGTAGACGACGAAACTGGTGAGAATGGTGAAGACGACCAGCGGCTGCACCCACCACGCATCGCGCCGGGAGGTCTTGAGGAAGCCGGATTGGACCACGGGGAGTTGCGATTGGGCCATAGCAGAGGCTCCGTCCCGGTGCCGGGACGCTGGCTCGGAGGATCAGGGTGGTTCCGCGGAAGTCCGGGCAGGAAGAATATGAGCAACCAGAAGGTCATGCCAGAGGTGAGTTAGAAGCGAAGCCGACAGATTCGACCGGCCGGAGTCGTCCTTGGAATTCCCCAAAATTCGGAATCGTGATAGGTTGTTCCTACCCTCTGACAGACGGATCGACACCGTATGAGCGCGCCCGACTCAATTGTGGCGGCGAGCGCTGTCGTTGGTTGCGTCGCCCACCAGCGGGGCCGGACAGGAAGTCATGGTCGACCAGGGGCAGCTCGCAGGGTCAGGGAGGCAGTGAGCGTGATTCGGCTGGCGGGCCTGTTGCTCGTTGCTGCGCTCCGGCCAGGAAAGGTCGAGGCGTTCCAGCAATGCTCCTTCGACACGGTGGCCCACTCCGACACCATCACGGTGACCTATTCGCTCATGCCGGACCTTCTGTCGTCTTCCGATTCGACCGACCGGCTGGCCTATTTGTACTATGCCCAAACCATCGGCGAACACTTCTCTGCTCCCAAGGCTCTGACTCTGGCTTACATGCCGACCAAGCACGCCTCGGCGAGCCCTACGATGGATGATTTCGGATTGGGAGGAAGGCTACAGTTCAAGCTCGACTCACATGGGCGTCTCAAGAAACCGATCGCCGCGGCCACTACGGCACCGGAACTCAACGCAGCTCTCGCGAGAGCGCTGATCCAGGCCGACTCCGCGAACGAGCTGTGGCCACCACCTAAGACTCCGGCCTTCGCGGACGGGCTGGTACAGCTTCGGGTATACTCCACACGAGAGCGACCGTCGATGGCCGCGCCGCTGATGCGCGCCAAGGTTCGGGTGCTCACGATTGACGTGCCGCCTCGGCTGAAATCGGCCGAGCCACCGAAGTATCCCCTGGACGCCAAAGCCGCTGGCATACCGGGCCGCGTGGTCCTGCGCTTCGTAATCGGAGAGAACGGCAGAGTAATTCCGTCGACTGTGCAGACCGTTGAGGCGGAGTATCGGGAATTTATCGATGCCTCTGTAGAGTCGATTCTGAGCGCCAGGTTCGAGCCGGCGGAAATCGCTGGATGCCCGGTTCCAATGCAGATAGAGCAGGGCCTCGCGTTCAAGATTGGGGAATCGGTGTCTCCGCACTCCACGGTAGGCACGACGGACCGCCCTCTTCATTAGCTTCCTGCCATAGCCTTCGTTGGTCGGAACTCGTGGAAGTCAGCAAAGCAGAATCCTTCCTCGCCTATTACGAGCGGATCCGGGAACGCACCCTCCGCGTCGCCGCCTGTATCCCGCGAGACAAGCTGGAGTGGCGCCACCAGGAGGGCGTCTTCTCCTTCGGCGACCTCCTGCGCCACCTGGCCGGGACCGAGCGCTTCATGTTCGTTGAGAATGCCCTGCTCCGTCCCACCCGATACCCAGGGCACGGCCGTGAGCTGGCGGACGGGTACGACGAAGTCTTTGCCTATCTGAATCGATTGCACGCCGAGTCGGTGGAAATCATTCGAGGTCTCTCGCCGAGCGATCTGCAGCGGAAATGTGAGACGCCGGGGGGAGCCCCGATCACGGTGTGGAAGTGGCTTCGATCGATGGTGGAGCACGAGATCCACCATCGCGGGCAGATCTACGTCTTTCTCTCCATGCTCGGCATTCACGGGCCGCCGCTGTATGGGCTCACCGCGGAAGAGGTACGGGCTCGAAGCCTCCCCTAGCTGTGCCACTCCTTCGGGGAGCGGCGTCTGAGAGGTTACTCACGCTCCTCGTTGGACCCTCGTCGGAGCCTGCACCATGAACTGGATCAATATCCGGAGTTTCCGGTCGTCACTCGCCGGCCTCGGCTGCGCCGTGTTGCTGGTGGGTCTCTCTCCCGCCGGGCTGTCTCGCAGTTACCCACCCAATACCGCCACGGACAAGAAGACCGCGATCTTCGCGGGCGGGTGCTACTGGGGTGTCGAAGCGATCTACGACCACGTGAAGGGCGTCAAGTCGGCTGTCTCCGGGTTTGCCGTCGGCGGAGACCCGCCTCCCTCGGTTCAGCTACGGCCGGGCCACACCGGGTACGCCGAATCGGTGCGGGTAACCTATGACCCGGCGCAAATCAGCTATGACCAGTTGCTCGAGCTTTTCTTTACCGTGGTGCATGACCCCACTCAACTGGACCGCCAGGGGCCTGACGTGGGACCGCAATACCGGTCAACGATTTTCTACCAGGATGAAGAGCAGCATCAGAAGGCCGTTGCCTATCTGGCGCACTTGGATTCGGCCAAGACGTTCCCCCGACCGATCGTGACCGAAGTGGTTCCGCTCAAGAGCTTCAAGGAAGCGCCGGCCGACCAGCAGGATTATTCCGAGCATCACCCGGATCAGCCCTACATCAAGATCAACGACGCGCCCAAGGTGGAGCAGCTGCGTCGAGACTATCCTGCGTTGTACCGGTAGGACGGGCGGACAGGGCGGGCAAGTCGGACAGGGCGGACGAGGCAGACGAGGCGGACGAGACACACAGGTTGACCGCCCCGACCGCCTTGTCCGTCCTGCCCGCCCTGTCCGTCTCGACCGCCTTGTCCGCCCCGTCCGTCCCGTTTCACAACGTCTTCAAATACTCCACCAGTTGCCGCTGCTGGTCCGCGTTCAGTCCCAGATTGCGAACCCGGTTGTAGTGCGCCACGACGTCGGCCAGGGTCGCGGCACTGCCGTCGTGGAAGTACGGAGAGTGGTGCACTAACCCCCGGAGCGGCGTAGTGCGATAGGCATTGCTCGTCGTTCTCGCGGCATACCCGGGATCCATCCCCGTCTCCGACGGGGCGTGCAGGATCCCGCTGTTGTTATCGGTGCCATTGCCACCGAGATGACAACTCGCACAAGACCGGTTGAAAATTGCCTTGCCCCGCTCCGCCATGGCCGCGTTGAAACTGCCGGCTGCAACCGAGGGGACGGGAAGGCTGTGCTGATACTCGCGCAACGCGGGCAGCTTGGAGGTAACCAGGTCGGGCTGTTGGATAATCGAGATGCCCAGGCGTGGATCAACAAAATTTCCGTGACCATGCATCTGGGTCACCGCCACATAGGCATTCCAGTACGAAATCGGCCCTTCCGCCGTGTAGGTTTCGTTCTTGACGTTGGCCAGGCCATACGCGGGGGGAATGACCAGCGGAGTGTTCAGGCCGTCGATATTGAATCGGGGATCGTACTTTCCCGGACCCCAGGACAGGAAGACCGCCTTCTGCGCAGGAGTCACTGCGGGTGACAGTGCGACAATGGCGCCCACGTTCAGGTCGCCATTGGGCCAGCCATCGAGCCGGCGGCCGATGCCGGGCGCCACCGAATTGTCCACTGTCGAGTGACAGAGGGCGCAGGTGATGCCCAGCCTGGTGATGTGATTCTGCTCGTCCACCGTTGCCTGGATACCCACGACCGAATTCAGTTTCAGCAACGCCACAGTCGTGGCAGGACTCGTGAGATCGACTCGCTTGAGAATTCCCTCGGGCAGGACTGATGCGTCAACCTTGAGGCCGACGCTGAGCGCCGTGATCGGATCCACGGCCTGCTCTACGATCTTGTTGAGACCAAGCGTGTCGGTCCAGAATTGTTCGTCGCCGTAGGTGTCGAAGCGAAAGATCTGGCGGCCGTTACGGGATCCCTCGCGGGATTGCTGGGCGACGGTGGCGGGGGGACTGGAATCAGTAGCTGCGGGGGAATTGGTCTCACACCCGGCGAGCGTGATGCCGGTTCCCAGTAGGAGAGCCCATCCGATGCTATGATTGATCACCAACCCTGTAGGCGATCGAGCTGCCCTTGTCATGCGTAAACCTCGCATTTCCTTGCGGTGGTGATTCCGTGCCGTTTTCTAAGTCGTTGTTTGACGGCACTATCCAGCATTGTGATAATAAAGTAAGATATATCATATAAAATTGCAATATCTTAACAACGTGGCTTCACCTGACCGGGAGGAAGGTTGGCCAAACTCAAGCCGCAGCGGCGTTTGACCCATGGCACCTCGGGGCAGATCATCGAACTGCTGCGCCGGAACGCCATGACCATCGATGAACTGGCTGAGGAAATCGGGGTGACCCGCACCGCAATCCGGGCCCACCTGGCGACTCTGCAGCAGGATGGCGCGGTTGAACAACGGGGCACTCACAAGGGCGTGAGCAAACCCGCTCGCACCTATGGGGTGACCACCGAAGCCGAGCTTCTCCTCTCCAAGGCTTACGTTCCCATCCTTACTCAGCTGCTACACGTGCTGGCGAATCGGATGCCCAGCCAGGAGTTCGATGCAATTCTGCGGGAGGTGGGGCGAGGTCTGATGGAAGGACAAGTAAGCCGGCAGGGAACGTTGCGGGAACGGACGATTGCGGCGAGCGACTTCCTCAACGACCTCGGTGGAACGACCGAGGTCGCCGAGGAAAGGGGTCAATTGGTGATTCGGGGGCACGGTTGCCCAATCGCCGCGGCAACGGCCACACATCCCGAGGCCTGCAGTGCGCTCGAAAGCCTGTTGAGCGAGTTCGTCGGTAAGCCGGTCACCAAATGCTGTGAGGAATACCAGCGGCAGCGCTGTTGCTTCCTCGTGCCGAATGGCGGCGCGGCCTGACAATTCCTGGTGACCGGGCAATGCGCCGCTAGGGTGTCAGGTCCACCAGCTCGCTTCTTTCGTGGGTGGACGTCTCCAGTACCACACCAACGTTGGGGCAGTAGGTCTTGTGCTCCATTCCGCTCTCCAGCGCATTCCAGTCGTCGGTGACGATGCAACCGGTGAAGCTCCCAAACGGGACGGTAACGCTCTGGTCGAGCTTCATCACTCTGCCCCAATCCTCCGCCACCCCTTTCAGGTACTCCTGCCGGTAGCCGATTCCCACCTGTGACGCGGGGTCGGCAGGCATGACGATTCCGGGAAGAGCACCGTCTGTACCCCATTCCCACGAACCTTGAGTGCTGGTCACGGTGCCGTGGTCGAGTTCTTTGCTGTCCTCGCCGAGGTACCAGACCGCCCCAGTTCCATCCTGCGCATACCAGTCATAGGTGTCTTCGGTCAGCTCGCCGTTCACAAACACCTGGTCATGCACCTCTCGCGAATCAACACCATTCACCACGCGGGTGGCTGCCATCACTTCCACCCTGTTGGTCTCACCGCTGACACTCTCGTATTGCCAAACTGTCCCAGGTACAAGGGGGAAGAGGGCATTATCCACCGTCGCGGAGAGATCGTTGGGGATGGTGGGATTGTATTGAGGCTCGGTGGACGAGCTGCTACAGGACGCAGCGGCGGCCAGCAGTACGGCGATCGAGGTGCCGATCGCAGCCAAATGCCTGTTCATGTCTCCTCCGTCATTGGATCGTGACCGGCGAGGGGTTCGCTAGGGCTTCCGGCCTGTCAAAGGCAGCAGGTAGGGACCTGTGCCGGCACCGGTATCGGCAGTGGTGATGCTCTGGCCCTGCTTCAGGAAAATCCGTTCGCCTTCCACGAGGACCTCAACCCTTGGCGCCTTGAGCGGTATTTCGATGTCATAGGTCGACGCCGCTCCTTCGTTGCCAATCACCAGCCGGGAGGCCTGAGAGGTGAACGTCGCGGAACCGGCCGGGGCCCGGACTACGACCTGGGTCCCCGTGCCGAGCGTGATGCGGGCTCGTCCCTCCGGCTGAGACTCTTCAAAGAGGATGACAAGACTCTCCCCCGGGATCACGGCAATGCCCGCGACACTTCCGGAAGTCGGCGTGGATCCGGATGCGGATTCCGTCGAAGGCGCCTTGACCTCTTCGTGGCTGATCCAGCGGGTGGCCGCGGCCAGCCAGCCGCGAAGCGGTGACCCGGGTGCCGCATACAGAATGCCGGCGGAGCCAACCACGAGCAGGATGCCCGCCGCCCATCTCTCCCACCCGCCGCGGCGTACGCGCGCCTGAGCGGCCAGCCAGCGCGCGTCGACCTTCGGAGGCTCGTGATCGGCCTGGGTCAGCAGGCTCCTGATCTCGGCGGCCTCTCTCTCGGCCAGCGCCAGGCGATCCCGGCATTCCACGCACTCCGCCACGTGGACTCGCGCCCAACGATCATCGTTCGTGAGCTTTTCACCATCCAGGAGTCGTTCGACCTGTTCGACGTCGAGATGGTTCATGGGGCCTCCTCATACGCCGCGCGAAACAGCTGGCGGGCCCGGGCCAGGAGAGTGCCGATACTCGCTTCATTGAGATCGAGCGCGTCCGCCATGTCGCGATAGCTGTAGCCCTCGGCCTGGAGCAGGAGAAGTTCCCGCTCGCGCTCAGGCATCCGGTCAATCACCGTCCGCACCCGCGCTTGCGATTCCCTCCCGATGACCGACTGTTCGGGAGACGGCGGCGGATCGGAGTACACTCTCTCACCGCGCTGCGCGGTCAGCAGGACGCGACGCCGGGCGCCGGTAGACCGCGTATTGCGAAACAGGTTCATGGCGACACTGATGAGCCACGCCTCGGGGCGATCGGGCATTGCCTGCCGTTCATAGAGCTTGATGAACGCCTCCTGGGCGATGTCAGCCGCCAGGTCCGGTTCACCCGACAGGCGGTCGAAATAGCGAAACAACCGGGTGAAGTGGGTGTCGAAGAGGGCCACGTACCAGTCGTGGAAATCCGCTCGAGTCCCCATCCCCGCCTCAGCCCTGGAAGAATCGGCCGGCATCCCGGCACGCAGCGCTACCAAGATTTGACCATGCATGGTTCCAGCTAGAGGAACCGAACTGCGAGGGATTTGTGACATGGGGACCGGCGGGCGGTCAGAAACGCCAGTCGAGTCCGAGCACGAGGGGAGAACGGGGCCGCATTTCGACCGCGACCGGCCGCCCGGTGGCGGGGTCCCGCGCGTAGGTCAGCACGTTGGTCCGCCCGAAGAGATTGGTGAAGGTGCCGAAGACGGCCATCTCGACCTGGCGGCCTCCCATCATGAATGACCAGCGCTGCCGGGCGCTGAAATCCGCCCGGAAGTAGGCCGGAAGCTTGACTGCTCCGAGCGATTCCCCGCCATAGTAGGGACTCCCGGCGAATTCGCAGCCACGATCGGTGAGATTGCAGGCTTCCCATTCGAACCCACTCGCGATGGTCGTGGTGCGGCGGCCGAAAAGCGCCGTGCCGCCGACCCGAAGCGAGAGGCTGTGAGTCGGGAGGAACGTGACTCCGCCTTGCAGTTGGTGAGTCGCTGCGAGATCGGGGATGTAGCTCGAACCGTTGTAGCCGAGGCGCACTCGCTGCAACGCGTAGCTGGCGACGACTCCGAACCGCGATGAAGTGACTGCCGCGTCGACCGAGAGGCCTTCCGATGCACCCGATCCAACAGTGAAGCTGCCGGTCGTGAAGGGCTCTCCGTCGCTCGGGGCAACCAGCAGCAGCCCCGTTTCCCTCCTCGCATATGCCTGAGCGCCGAGTTTGACTCCGGGTGCAGGGCGATAGTCCAGCGCCAGGACGCCCTGATCGCTCTCCGCCACCGGAACGCCGTGGGTCCCCGCGCCCACATACAAATCGGCCGGGAAGATGTTGCCGACGACCGACTCGGCGTTGCGCAGCGACTGGGCAAACTGGTGCGCGCGAATGTAGCTGCCGGTGAGCGTGAGACGGGAAACCGGAGACCAGCGAACTTCGGCGTGGGGTCCCAGCCGGGGGCCGCCGGTGGAAGCGGCCAGCGAGGCTCCGACCTTGAGCATTGCCCGTGAGCCGAAGCCAACCTGCTCTTCTCCGAAGAGGGTGACGACCGGGGTCGTCGCGCTGGGACTATAGATCGGCTGATCCGAATCCGATTGGAGCTGATAGGAAGTTCGGCTCTGCTCCACCCGCAGACCGAGGAGGCTCGTCCCTTCCACCCTCGGCTTCTCTATCTCTGCCAGAAAGCCGAGATCGCGACGGTGATTGCTCAACTCGATCGGCCCGATTTGGGCATTCCATGCAGAGCCGGCCGAGCCCTCGGCATTCCAGGCCTGGAGTCTGAGATTGGTTTGGGAAAATGGCCGTTGCCATTCGGCCCCGAACGAGCGGCTGGTCCAGCGAAACAGATTGCGACCTGCTGCCGGCCGGCTCGCCGACGCGGCAGCGTCGATCGCGTTCTGGTTCGAGTAGCCAAGGACGCGGAGCCTCCCGCCGAAGGCCGGCATCTGCAGCTTGGCGAGCCAATCATGAGTACTGGCACCCAGATAGGTGGGGTCGTTCGGTGCGACCAGCGTGGGGAGTCCGGATCGCACACTGAGCAGGAAGCCAATCCCTGTCTTGCCAAGGGGACCGTCCACCGTGAGACGGGCCTGGGTGGTCGTCGTGCTCCCCCGGGTTTCGAGTCGGGGACCCGGGGACCGTGTCAATCCGGAGACCGTCCCGGAAAGGGCCGCGGGATTATCGGGTGACGGACTGGCTCCTTCCAGGCTCAACTGTGAAAGCGCGTCGGGGTTCCACGCGCTGAACAGCCCCGCTGCATGGTAGGGATTGAAGACCGGAACACCGTCGAGCATGTAGGCGGTCTGATCCGATGCGCTCCCCCGCACATGAATTCCGTCGGGCGACTCCGGTTCGATGCTGACCTGACCACCGCCCAGTGCCTGGAAGGCATCGGGTTCCGCCAGGAGCGGACTGGTCCACATGGCGGCCGCAGAGACGGCAGGATCAGGGGAATCGCCGGTTTCGCCGGGGCGCCCGCCTCCGATGGCGACCGGGACCTGGACCTCGATCACCGGAAGCCGGACCGGCTCCGGATCAAGGGAGATGTTGACTTCCAACTCACCTTCCGAGGGGACAAACACCTGGAGGGTGCGCGGGGTGTACCCCATGAAGCGGATGAGGAGGTGTTGCGGCCCGGAGGGAACATCGGAGAGCAGGTATCGCCCGTCACCCGCGGTGATCGTGTCGCGGTCGAGGTCGGTCAGGACGACGACGGCTCCGGCGAGCGGCACGCCGGTCTCGCCATCACGCACAACTCCCACTACCGAGGGGGGCCCGGCTTGGACGGCCGACAGGATCTGGATTGCTGCGAGAAGCGGAAGCGACATCTGCAGTGCCCCGCAAGCTTCTTCTGACTACCCCTGGAACGGCTTACATGGTTGGACGTTTCACCGGGCTCAACCGCGCACTTTCCAGACCGGCTCCGTCAACCGAGGCCAGGTCCGCGATCGCCAGCTCGTCGGTATTGGCCGAGAGGCCGTCGCTGCTAAGCTGCGCCGAAGCCGGCCCCAGCACCAGATGGAAGGCCGCGCCGCGGACGTTGCTGTTGTCGGCCCACAACCGCCCCCCATGCGCCGTCACGATAGACCGACAAATGGCCAGCCCGAGTCCGAGGCCGGTCTCCTTGGAAGTGAAGAAGGGGCTGAAGACCTTTTCGAGTTTGTCGTCGGGAATGCCGACACCCTGATCGATGACGGACAGCTTGACGGAATCCCGGCCCCCCTCTGCGGTAACGATCTCGAGCTGCCGCTCCTCGCGCGGTTCGTAGCTCATCGCGTCGCAGGCGTTGACGATGAGGTTCAGCAGGACCTGCTGCATTTGCACGCGATCGGCGAGTACCAGCGGCAACGAGGGCTCCAGCCGGGTGCGGATGTTCACGCTCCGCTGCATGAGCTCGCTGTGCATCAACTGGAGAACTTCGGTGACGATCTCATTGAGGTCACAGGGCCGGGGATCCAGCTCGCCCTTCTTGAGCAGCGTCCTCAGGCGATGAATCACCTGTCCAGCCCGCTGATCGTCGTGAACGATGTCCTTGAGAATGTCGCCGATTTCCGGCGGGGGATTCGGTTCGCGAGACAGAAGTCGCTGCGCGGCCTGGGCATTGGCCAGGATCGCCGCGAGCGGCTGACTGACCTCGTGGGCCAGGGCTCCCGATAGCTCTCCCAGGGACGCCACGCGGCTCAGGTGAGCGAGTTCGCGCCGCTGCTCCTGGGCCTCGTGCTCCGCGCGCTTTCGTTCGGTCACGTCGCGGATGATGATGATGAAACAGGGCTCCCCTGCCATCTCGGCGGTCTCCGCAACCATGACGGCGCGCCGGCGGCTGCCCTCACGGGTGCGCATATCCAGCTCGAATTCCGGGGCCGGACCCCGAATCTCCAGCCGGCGGTCCCACGCCTCCCGGTCCTCGACGCCGCCGAACAAGCCCAGCTGCGCCATGGTCTGGCCGATAGCTTCCTGACGGCTGAATCCGAACATCGCCTCCCAGCGCTCGTTGACCTCGATGAGCCGGGAGCCGTCCTGGCCCACGATCGACATGGGATCGGGGCTCGAGTGAAAGGCCCGGCCGAAGCGTTCTTCCGAGCTTCGGAGCGCCTTCTCGATGGCGACACGCTCGTCGATTTCCTGTTGCAGAGCGACGACTGCCGACGAAAGCTCGACGGTCCGCGCGGCCACTCGCCGTTCGAGATCGGAGCGGGCGTCTCGCAGCTCCTGCTCCACGACTTTCTGGTCTTCGATATCGGTACAGGTGCCGTACCACCGGATCACGGCGCCTTCCTCATTCCGCACCGGGCGGGCGCGGGCCAGGTGCCAGCGATACTTGCCGGTCGCCCGTACCCTGATCCGGTGCTCGATCTGGAGCGGTTCTCCGGTCCGCATCGCTTCGGTCAGCGCCTGAACGCACGGGTCACGGTCGTCAGGATGGGTCTGCGGGAGCCAGCTCTCCTCGCCGATTTCCCCAAAGGGGACCCCGGTGAGCTCGTACCACCGGCGGTTGAAGTACTCGAATTGGCCGTCGGGCCGCACCGACCAGACGATCTGCGGCATCGCATCGGCCAGCTCTCTCAGCCGGGCCTCGCTTTCGCGCAGGGTCCGCTCCTCGCGGCGCAGCTCTTCATTGGTCTTCCGCTCGGTGATGTCCACGTTGACGCCGAGCATGTGCTCCGGCCGCCCAATCCGGTCGTACAGCGCCTTTCCTTTCGACAGCACCCAGCTGGTGCCGGAGTCATGCCGCTTGATCCGGAACTCGCACTCATAGGGAGTCCGCTGCTCGATCGCCCCCTGAATCGCCTGCGATAGCGTGGCCCGATCGGTCGGGCAAACCAGCCCGAGGAACTGGTTGAAGGAAAGCTCCTGCTGAATGGGAGACAGGCCGAAGATCTGGCTGGACTTATCCGAGAGAAATACCGTTCCACGGAGAATGTCCCATTCCCAGGTTCCGACTTGGGCCGCTTCCAGGCCCAGGTTGAGCCGCTCCCGATAATCCTTGGCATCGCGCTCACCTACGACTCTCTCCCGCATGATCGCGGCGAGAGAGAGCGAAAGCACCGCGACGACGATCAGGAACAGCTGGACCGCGAGGGCATTCTCAGCCGGCGAGTTTCCCGCGAATGGGCCGTGGCCCTCAACGGCTCCCCAGATGGCCAGAGAGGACACGAGCAGCAGGGCCGCGCTTATCCCCCGCGGCCCGAACCGCAGCGCCGCCCATAGCAGGAAGGGCAACGGCGCGTAGAGCATGGCGGGAGCGGGGTTCGGGTCGGCCAGGGTATCGGCAAAAACGGAAAACCCTACGACGAGAAGACCGGCAGCAAGGACCCCCGCCTCGAGGTAGCGACGAGCCGGCTCCCTCCGGAACGGGGCCAGGCCGTCCGGAATCCAGGTGACGATGACCGGAACCAGCGTGAGGGAAGCGAGCGAGTTGGAGAAGAAGCGGGTCCGAACCACATCCCAGTAACCGACGTTGCCCCAGTGGTTGAAGACAACGAAGCCGGCATCGAGGAAGGACGAGAGCAGGGTCGAGAGCGTCGCCGCACCGAGAACGAAAACGCTGACGTCGCGAAACTTATCGAACCGGAGTGGCTCTCTGACGAAATACCGGACGCATGACGCCCCCAGCAGCGCCTCGGCGCAATTGCTTACGAACCAGGACAGCACCATCGACATCGGAATGCCGGACTGCAGCTCGACAGCGAGGTGGGCGGGAAAGGCGGCAAGCAGCAGCGCCCACCAATACCGGTAGGGGGTGAGCAACAGGCCGGCGAGCAGCAGTGAATTGGGAGGCCAGAGGGTGGAGACGGGAATCGGATGCAGCGTGAGCAGGAAGCCGAGTCTCGCGCCTACGTAGTAGGCGACGCCCATGAAGAGCGCGGCACGGAATGGGGAGAAGCCGTCGTCGCTGTCGGTTTTCACGCCCCTCCACCAAGTTGGGATTCCGAGGAGAACCCTCCTTGGCAAATATGGACGGGGCTCTCCCCCCTCGCCAGCTACGGCACGCGAGACCCGAATGACCCGGCCACCAGGGATCGACCGAGAGGCTCGAGGGCATGATTTCATTCGTCGTTCCGGCGTACAACGAGGAGGAGCTTCTGGGCGCCACCCTCGACGCCATTCATACCGCGGCCGTCGCGACCGGCCAGGATTACGAGATTGTCGTGGCGGACGACGCCTCGTCAGACCGCACCGCCGATGTGGCGCGCGCCCATGGCGCACGGGTGGTTTCCGCCTCCCACCGGCAGATCGCCTCGACCCGGAACGCCGGCGCCCGGGAGGCGAAAGGTGATCTGCTCATCTTCGTAGACGCCGACACCATCGTGAATCCCGCCGTCGTCCGCACGGCGTTCGAGAGCGTCAGAGCGGGCGCGATAGGTGGAGGGGCGGGTGTGCGGTTCCAGGGCCGGCTTCCCTGGTACGTCAGGGTGCTCGAACCACTCGCCGTCTGGACCTTCCGGAAGGCTCGTCTCGCGGCGGGCTGTTTCCTTTATGCCACGCGCAAGGCCTTCGACGCGGCCGGCGGCTTCGACCAGTCGCTCTACGGCGCCGAGGAGATCGCCTTGAGCAGAGCGCTCAAGCAAGAAGGGAAGTTTGTCGTCCTGGAGGAATCGGTCGAGACGTCGGGGAGGAAATTTCGGGCGTACTCGGGATGGGAAATCCTGAAAGTGATGACCCGCCTCGCCTTGTTGGGTGGTCGTGGGGTGCGCTCCCGGGGCGACATGGCCTTCTGGTACGAGACGAGGCGGAAGGATCCGGACGCGTGAGACGCCGGCGGCTGGCCGGCCTCCTGGGAGTGGGATCTACCCCGCCGCATCAGCGCTTCACGACCTGACCCAAAGGGCAGTCTTGCGCAAGCGCGCAAAGGCAGGCATCCTCGTTGAGGAGGAGGCGCCTATGGCGCTAGTTGAGCCACTTACCGCGACGATTCCCACCGCTCCGGGTCGCAAACCCAGAGACGACGAACTCGATCTGTTCGGGCTCACCCACCCGGGCAAGGTTCGACCAGAGAATCAGGATCATTTCCTGCTCGGGACGGTCAATCCGCAGGTCGTCATTCATGGTACCAGTCTCCCTGATCCCGATAATCTGCCCCTCCGCGGTGATCGCCTCGCAACGGTCATGCTCGTGGCCGATGGAGTAGGAAGCGGGAGCGGCGGTGGTGAAGCGAGCCGGCTCGCGACCGAAAGCATCACTCGCTACGTCTCCTCTACCCTTCGCTGCTATCACTCGGCCGGATCTTCCGCTGAAGAGGAATTCTTCGACGCCCTGCGGCAGGCAGCGTTGGAGGCCCACAGCACGGTTCGAACCGAAGCGGCGGGACGTCCCGATGGGCTGCGGATGGCGACGACACTCACTCTGGGGATCGCGGTCTGGCCCTGGCTCTACGTGGTTCAAGTCGGCGACAGCCGCTGCTATGTCCACAAGGATGGGGTGCTGCGGCGCACGACCAGAGATCAGACCATGGCTCAGGACCTGGTGGACCGCGGCGCCCTCCCTCCAGAGCGGCTGGCTGCCTCGCCGTTCAGTCACGTGCTGGTGAGCGCCATCGGCGGCGAAGAGGCCAAGCCCGAAGTGACCCGAGTGGATATCAGGAAGCGGGGCTGTGTCGTGCTGTTGTGCTCGGATGGTCTCACCAAACACGTGTCCGATGAGGAGATCTGCGCCAGGATCGACGCGATGGAATCGTCCGAGCAGGTGTGCCGCGAGCTGCTGGATCTGGCGCTGGAGCGTGGCGGGAGCGACAACATCACGGTGCTGGCGGGACGTGCGCGACGGAGATAAGGGCACGCAGGTGAAAGATTCCATGCAGTGACTGCCCTCAGGATGGCTTCAGCCTCGATGATCGTTGCTGTTACGCTGGGATGCGGAGGCGGAAACCCTAAACCCGCCGGTGGTGGCGAGACGGCACAGCACGCGCCGGGAACTGGCGGGAGTCTCGCTGGACGGGAGTGGAGCCTCGCCTCGCTCGGCGGAGCCTCCGCAGAGGCCGGAAACGGAGGCAAGCCCGCGACCCTCGCCTTCAGCGATGCGGACAACAGGGTAAACGGGTTCGCGGGGTGCAATCGGCTGGCCGGGACCTACGAGGCGAAGGGTGACTCCCTTCGGATCGGTCCGTTGGCTCTCACCCGCATGGCCTGTCCTTCCGGCATGGAGCTGGAGACAAAGTTCGGAGCCGCGCTGGATGCGACCCGAAGCTACCGGATCACGGGAAACCGGCTCGATCTCGTGGGAGAAACCGGCGTCGTGGCGAGCCTGGAAGCAAGATGATGACCTTAGGACGCCGGATTGGTTGAAGCGTCCCACCTGGCGATTCGCTCTACCAACTCCCCTGGCCATTTTGAGTCGAGACACGCCTGCCGAAACCCTCGGCGAGGCTGAACGGGACGATTTTGAGTTTCCAGGATCACTTCTCCGCCAGAGCGTCAGAGTACTCGAAGGCCCGGCCGCACTATCCGGCAGTCCTCTTCGAGCACCTTGCCCGCCTCTCACCTGGACGCCGTCTTGCCTGGGACTGCGGCACCGGCAATGGCCAGGCGGCGACCGGTCTCGCCGAGCACTTCGAGCAGGTGATCGCGACTGACCCGAGCGAAGCCCAGCTGGCGGAGAGCTTTCCCCACACCCACGTCTCCTATCGCCTTGGGCAGGAGGAGTCGAGCGGGCTTCCCGATGGATCGGCGGACCTGGTCACGGCGGCGCAAGCCGCGCATTGGTTCGACCTCGAGGCCTTCTACCGAGAGGCGCGCCGCGTGCTTCGGCCCCAAGGGGCGATTGCGCTCTGGTGTTACGGCCTGTGCCGCATCTCACGGGAGATCGACGGGCTCCTCTCGGTGTTTTACGTCGAGACCGTGGGCCCCTACTGGCCTCCAGAGCGGCATCACATCGATGCCGCGTACCGGACTCTGCCCTTCCCCTTCGAGGAGTTTCCCTTTCCTCCAGTCGCGATGGAGCATCACTGGAACCTTCACGAGCTGGCATCGTACCTCGATACCTGGTCGGCCGTGAGCGGGTTCCGGAAGAAGGCAGGCAGCGATCCACTCCCACCATTCATCGCGGCCATCGAGCCGGTCTGGGGCGCGCCCGACAAGCCGCGCCGGATCGAGTGGCCGCTTGCTGTGCGTGCCGGACATGTGTGAATACCATGGTTCCGCCCTGCCCCGGACTGACGTAGGTTGAGATGGGTTATTCGCTCACGGAACCTGAGGAGAGTTTAATGCGCGGTCCCGCCCTGCATACTGCGGAGGACGCAACGCGGAGAGAGCTCCGCGGAGCGAGTTTGCGATTGTTCCTCTGGCTGGTAGTCTGCGTGATCGTAGGCCCGCTGGTCCGCTCGCTTCCTTTGGGACAGACGACCCGCACCGGGATGCTGGCCTGGCTGCTGGTTGCCATGGCGCTCTACTGGCTGTATGCCGGCCTGGGGTATCGCCCGCTGCTGCTGGTCCAGCTCGGCATTTTCTCCTCGGCCGCGGCACTGCTTGCCATCAAGGCGGGGCTCGTGGCGCTGGGCATTCATAGCTTCGACATACTCCGGGCCACGGCGCGGATCCTTCTTATCGTCGGCGGGGGATGCGCCGGCGCCAACCTGGGCATGATGCTCATCGCCTCGCTGCTGCGTCGCACCCCATCTGCAGTCGACGATGTCCGACCCGGCTAGCGACGGCGCCCCACCCTATCATTCATTTCCGTGAATCCCTATGCCTCGCACTCGTGATCACAAGACCCGCTGGTCGTCCCGTCGTCAACCGAAGCGTTATGGCGGTGGTGCCCACCGAAAAGGCAGCGACAATTACGCCGCGAAACTGACGGAGAAGAAAGTCCAGCTGGCCCGCCGGCTCTACAAGCGCGGGGCCCAGATCAAGGTTCTTGCGAAGAAGTTCGGAGTAGATCCATCCACCATGTCGCTGGCGGTACGGCGGCTGACTTTCCGGCACGTTCGCTAGTCGGCAGTGCGGGACAGCAACCCGTAGGAGACCCAACCCTGCGTCACATGAGCATGCCACCCGGTATTCGGCTCCGGGTGGCGGATCCGGAGGACCGACCCTTCCTTCTGAAGCTCTCCGAGCGTCTTGGAGATTTCCCGGTTCCGCCCTGGCGTACCCGCTCGGAGATCGGCGCCGCCGACCACGCGATCCTGCTCGACGCGCTGAGACATTCGACACCGGAAAGCACGATTCGCGTGGCGGAGACCCAGGAGGGGCAGCCACTCGGCTACGTCTTCGTCACAACCAGAGAGGATTATTTCACCCACCAGCCACACGCCCATGTGGAGATCCTCGCTCTGGCACCCGAGGCCGAAGGACGAGGCATCGCACGCGTGCTGATGCAGGCGGCGGAGGACTGGTCCCGAGAACAGGGCTACAGTCGAGTAACTCTGAATGTCTTCGCCACCAACCAGCGCGCCCTCGGCTTGTACGAGCATCTGGGTTATCGGCCAGAGACAGTGCACTACCTGAAGGACCTCTCCTGAAGGATTTCTGAGAAAAAGCACCTCAGAAATTGCTGTTGCTGTAATCCCGCCGTAACACATGCAGCTTGACACCGCCAACCGATCCGTCTCTGATACAAACACGCGTGTGGGCACGGGGCGGGATTATCCCGTGTGACCCTGCTCACAGTGACCTTATAGAAGGAGTTCTGCAAATGAAAGTTCTTAATCGCGGCCTCACGGCCACGGCCTTGGCCGCTTTAGCCCTGACAGCCGCTTGCAGTAGTGACGATAACAACGATGGAGGTGGAAACCCTTCAACAGTCTGGACCGGAATCATCCAGGCTGACAATGCTGCAGCCTTCGGTGCACTTCAGATAAACGCCGCCACCGACGCCCCAGCACCCCCCGCGCTCAGTGCCATGGCTCCAATCACTGCCTCGGTCGGTTTGAACGTTGTCGCCCCGGCCGCCGCAACGCTGAGCCTCGGCGGGACGTATGACCCCGCGACGGATCAGCTCGCTGTGGATGACCAGAGCTATATCCTCGCCGGGACCTTCGACGGGACCTCGCGTCTCGAAGGCAACTGGAGCGGACCGGGACCAACTCAGGGCGTCTTCGTTTCGCTCCTGGATAACGACGGCACTGGCCAAGCCTTCTGCGGAACGTTTACCGGCACTCCCGGAAGTGGATCCTTCGGGTTCGTAGTGGTGAACGGCGTACTGGCCGGGAATTACTACACCATCGGCTCAACCACCCCGGTCGCGGTGGATGGCACCGTGGCTGGCGGCACCGCAATCACTCTGGCGGGTGCTACGACGGGAACCGGAACCATCACTCCCGGCACGCCCAGCACGGCAACCGGGACGTTTGACGTCGGTGCGGACACGTTCACGTGGACGACCACCGACTGTACGCCGTAGTTTCAAAGGCGTAAGAAGTGAGGAGTGAGAAGTGAGAAGTGAGAAGTAAGGAGTGAGGAGTGAGGAGTGAGGAGTGAGGGGGTGCAGATAGGTTGTAACATCTCGACCCCTTCTTACTTCTCACTCCTCACTTTCTAACGCTTCTAGCCTCACGTCTCCCCCACCCCACCCTCGGCCTCATTATTTGTCGGCACCCCCATCATCGCCACGGCACAATTGATCAGCGCCACGTGAGTGAAGGCCTGGGGGAAGTTTCCCAGTGCTACTCCGGTGGAGGGATCGATCTCTTCCGAATAGAGACCGAGGTGGTTGGCCTGGTTCATCATCCGCCGGAAGATGCGCTCTGCGCCTTTTCGGTCTCCGATTCGGAGGAGTGATTCGGCGAGCCAGAAAGTACAGATCGAGAAGGCTCCCTCTTCACCCAGCAGGCCGTCGGGACTGCGATAGCGCACCACCAGCTCCCCGTCGCCGGTCGTCAGCTCCCGGGCCACTGCCCGGACTGTCCCAATCGTCCGGGGATCGTCCCAGGGGAGGAATCCCCGAAGCCCCACGGCCAATGCGGCGGCATCCAGAGTATCGGGATCATCGTAGACCTGGACGAACGCCTGCTTCCGCTCGCTCCAGCCGTGGCTCAGGATTTCGTCGCGCAGCAGGCCTCGTTCCGTTCGCCATCGTCTCGCGTCGCCGTCCACGCCCATCGCCTCGGCCATGCGGATCCCCCGATCGAGGGCGACCCAGCTCATCAACTTGCTGTAGACATAGTGCCGAGCCCCGCTTCGCATTTCCCAGATGCTCGAGTCGGGAAGCCGCCAGTTCCGGCTCACCCAGTCCACCAGGGGACGGAGCACTCGCCAGGTGCCATCGGTCATTTCGTGGTAGCGCCGCCAGATTTCCGCGGTCGCCATGACGTCTCCGTAAACATCGAGCTGCAGCTGACCCGCCGCGGCGTTTCCCACCCGTACGGGGCGCGATCCGAAGTAGCCGCTCAGATGATCCAGCGAGCGCTCGGTCAGCTCCCGGCGTCCGTCCAGGCCGTACATGATCTGCAGGTGCTGGTCCGACTCGTGGCGGCAGACTCGCTTGAGGAAGCGCATGAAGTGATCCGCTTCCTCGTGGTGTCCCACGCCTTCGAGGGCCGCGAGAGTGAACGCCGCGTCTCGCAGCCAGACGAAGCGGTAATCCCAGTTGCGGACTCCGCCCAGTACCTCGGGGAGAGAGGTAGTCGGCGCCGCGATGATGCCGCCGCTCTCGCCATCGGTGAGCAGCTTGAGCGCCAGAGCGGAGCGTTCGACGTGAGTGTGGTATGGTCCGGTGTAACGAATCTGCGAGGCCCAGACTCGCCAGAAGGCGGCGGTCACCTCGAGTTTGCGGGCGCTGTCGTAGCGGTCCACCGGGTGAACGTCGTCGTCGTCGTAGCGGAGCACCAGCCAATGAGTATCGCCCTCCTTGATGGGCAACAGCGCGACCGCCCGCCCATTGCTGACGTTCCACTCGAATGGCGCGGTTCCGGAGAGAGTGGCGACCTCTTCTCTGCGATCGGTGGCGAAGAGGCCATGTCGCAGCTCTTCGATCCGGGTTTCGCCGGCCGCGTAGTCGAACCGCGGCATGAAGTCGATTCGCAGGCGGACCTTGCCGCCGGTGCATGTCACCTGGCGCTGCAGCTCGGGGTGCCGGCTCGGCGGCTTCCCATCGAACCCGACCGGCATGAAATCCACGACTCGGACCTCGCCGTCGTCGGTGCGGAAAGTGGTTTCGAGAATATTGGTGGACGGCAGGTAGCGCTGTCGCGTCGTGTATGCTTCGTCGGGCTGGATCACCCAGCTGCCGCCGTGATCGGGGTCGAGGATCGCCGCGAAGAGGCTCGGGCTATCGAACCGTGGCAGGCAGCACCAGTCCACCCCTCCGTGCAGCCCCACCAGCGCGGCGGTGCGCAGGTCTCCGATCAGTCCGTAACTGGAGATGGGTGGTTGGTCGGACATGGGTCCCAGGAGAAAGTGCCCAGGTGAAAGGTCTGAGGACTGAGTAGTCAGCCTCTCCCTCGGTACTCGGTATTCGGTACTGCTTCAGTCCTTTCTACTCTTTCTTTCACTCGCCAGCCGCCTCAGCCACCTGGTGAGACTCGCGGGACTCGCTGTCCGATACGCCGCGCCGCGGGCTCGCTTCCCCACGACGATCGTCATCGCACGGCCCTCGAGTGCCTCGAAGGCGTACTCGTCGGTCGTATCGTCTCCGGCATAACATACCATCCCGCGGCGGATGGCCCCCGGCTCGCGAGTCCTGAGCCAGCCGAGGACGGCGCGTCCCTTGTTGACCCCGGGCAAGCGGACGTCGATGACCCGCCGGCCGGTGTGGGCGTCCAGTCCCCAGCCCAGCAACAATTCCGCGGTCTCCTCCCAGACTTTCTTCCCGAATTCGGTTGAGCCACGCCAGTGGATGGCAATCGAATAGGGTTTGGTCTGCACCCAGACGTTGGGCCAGTCGCGGAGCCAGTCGTCCAGAAATCGGGCTGCGCGCCGAAGCCTGCGGGGGTCGCCATGCAACCAGCGGCGCCGGTCCCCGCCCTCGAGAAGGTCGGCTCCATGATTCCCGATGACGGCATCCACCGGGGTGCGAAGCACACCCATGACGCCATCGACATCCCGCCCCGAGACGATGATCACCTCGGCGCCGCACTTCCGGAGCGACTGGAGCGCCTGGCGGGTCGCGGGCGGCACCCGGGCCTTCTCCCGCGGCCAGTCCACCAGCGGCGCCAGGGTGCCGTCCAAATCGAGAAACAGGACGGGACGGTTCACGATGGCGAGCCGGCCGAATTCCCGGTCGGCCTGGCCGAGTGGCCGTATCACTTCTTACGTCTCAGCCGCTCGACTTCGGCAAAGATGGATTCCATCCAGTCGAAGACGGTGCTGGCTTCGAGCCGTCGCCGCATCTGCACCAGACGGCGTTCCCGTTCCTCGGGAGGCGTCGCGAGGGCCGTGTGGATGGTTTCCGCAACGGCGCCGGCATCGTACGGGTTGACCAGGAAAGCGCCGCGCATCTCGTGCACTGCCCCGGCGAAACGGCTCAGCACCAGGGCGCCGAGCCGGTCGCGTTGGCAGGCGACGAATTCCTTGGCGACGAGATTCATGCCGTCCTGAAGTGGAGATACCACGCAGAGATCCGCCGCCCGATAGAAGGCCGTCAGGGCAACGGGGTCCTGTCCTTCGCGCACCAGGCGAATCGGTTGCCAGTCCCCCCGACGATAACGGCGATTCACCTGTTGCGCGATCTCGGCGACTTCTTCCTCGTAGGCCACGTACTCGGGCACTTCTCCCCGGGAGGGCACCGCGATCTGCAGCAGGACTACCCGGCCGATGTGCTCGGGGTGCACCTCCAGCAGCCGTTCGATGGCGCGGAAGCGCCGGGGAATTCCCTTGGTGTAGTCGACCCGGTCTACCCCGAGCAGCAGCTGGCCACCATGGGGCAGAGCGTTCCGCCGGATCCTCCGCGACATCTCGGCCACGTCGGCCCGGGCCGATGAACGCTCGAACGCCTTCACGTCGATCGAGATCGGGAATGCGCGGACCACGGTGCGCTTGCCGTGGAATTTCACCCGGCCGTGCCCCAATTCCACCTTTGCTTCGGGCACAAACCGGCGGACCGCCGAGAAGAAATTGCGACAGTCGGCCTTGGTCTGGAAGCCGAGGAGATCGTTGCCGAGCAGTGAGCGAATCAAGGTCCGCGCGGGCGGGAACAGTCGAAGAATGTCGGCCTGTGGCCACGGGATGTGCCAGAACTGATGGACGAAGAGGCGGCGGGCATGTCGCAGCATCGCAGGGACGCATGCGAGGTGATAGTCCTGGAGCCAGACTACCGCTTCACGACCCCCAGCCTCGGTGACCGCGGCGGCGGCGAAGCGTTCGTTGACCCGCCGGTAGGTCTTCCAATGTTCCTCTTCGTAGATCAGCAGGGAGATCTGGGAATGGCACAGGGGCCACAAGGCCCGATTGGCCGTTTCGATGTAGTAACCGCGCACCTCCTCCGGAGTGAGTCGAAGGCGGCGAAGCCGATACGCGGGGTTTTGAGGCGGGACGCGCACTCCGTCCGTCGCGTCGGTGACATCGAAATCGGCGGCCCCGCTTCCCCACGCGATCCAGGTGCCGCCTGTCGCGGCGAGCATCGGCTGGAGTGCCGCGGTCAGACCTCCCGCCGGGTGGCTGACCGTGATCTGACCCGCGGCATCCCGCTCATGAATGAACGGCTCACGATTGCTGACGAGAATGACGGCGGGGGCGTCCGGGCGCCGGAAGCGTGACACAACGTCCATGCCGAAGCCTACCCCCGAGGTCGGGACTCAAGGAAGGGCGCTATTTCACCTTGCGCGGGACCCGCACCCTCCTCACGTTTCAGCATCTCCACCATCCGGAATTCATGGTTCGAACGATCCCGCTGGCACTGGCCCTGCTCGTGGCCTGCTCTTCTTCCACACCGAGCCCCCAACCGCTCCCGGATCGGGCGGCTCTGACCTCCAGCATTCAACAGCAATTTTCCCGTTCGGCCGACGCGTGGAACCGGGGGGACCTCGATGCCTTCATGTCGGACTATGCGCCGGACAGCCTCACGTCATATGTCTCCGGCGGCCACCTTGTCAAAGGTGTGGACGTCATTCGAAGCCACTACGCGCCTCGATTTGCGCCGGGAGCCACCCGCGACAGTCTCCGGTTCGAGGAGTTCAATGTCCGGCCGCTCAGCCCCACGCTTACCCTGGTAACCGCCCGGTTCATCCTTTACAACACCGGGGGCACCACCGCCAGCGGTCCCTTCACCCTCGTGATGGAGCAACGATCCGATGGCTGGAAGATCCTTCACGATCACACCTCGACTGATGCGCGCTAGCCTCCTGCTCCTCGCCGCGCTGGCGGCATGTGCTCCCCGCGAAAAGGACCGGATCGCGCTGGTCGGTGGCAACATCATCGACGTCAACGGGGGCTCGGTCCTGCGGGACGGGGTGATCGTGATCTACCAGGGCAAGGTGGAGACGGTTTCTCCCCGCGAGGGATTCAAGATTCCCAAGACCGCGGAGGAGGTCGACGTCAGCGGGAAGTGGATCATCCCCGGCTTAATTGATTCTCACGTCCACTCCTCCCGGTGGTCCCTGCCCCGGTTCCTGGCATTTGGAATCACCAGCGTCCGCGATACCCACGGTAACATGGACTCGATTCTGGCCCTGCGCGAGGAAGCCAGCCTGGGCGGGAACGCGTGGCCCAGAGTGTATTCCGCCGGCGCGATGATCGACGGGGCGCCCGCGACGTACGGGGATGCGACCGAGGTGAAGACCGCGGCACAGGCCCGCCGCGCGGTGGATGCCCGGGCGGTGGCGGGTGTGGACTTCATCAAGACTTACACCCGGATCACGCCGGAGCTGTTCAAGGCGCTGCTCGACGAGGCGAACGCGCTCAACCTCAAGGTGACCGCCCACCTGGGGCTCACCGATGCGGAGACCGCCTCGAGACTCGGAGTCGCCTCGATCGAGCATATGACCGGCATCCCCGAAGCGGCCAATCCGCGCGGGGCGGAGAAGCTGTATGTCGAACACCGGGCATCCTTCTTCCGCGGCTGGAACGCCTTCGAGAAGAGCTGGGCCACGCTGGACTCGACCAGCCTCGCGCGCGTCGCCGCAACCCTGGTGGACCGGAAAGTCATCCTTATTCCGACCCTGGTTCTCCACGATACCTTCAGCCGGCTGGATGATCCCGCCGTGCTGCTCGACCCCGATCTCAAGTCGGTTCCCGATTCCGAGATCAAGCGGTGGAATCTGCCTGACCTTAAGGCGCGGGCTGGCTGGACCGATGCCGACTACGTCGCCTTCCGCGCAGCGCGACCGATGCAGGACCTCTTCGTGCGGGAATTCCGGGTGGCGGGCGGAGTTATCGCGGCGGGCACCGACGCGACCAACCAGATGCTTCCACCGGGACCGACGCTGCATACCGAGATGGCGCTGCTGGTGAACGCGGGACTCACCCCGAGCGACGCCCTTCGCGCGGCGACGATCAACGGTGCCCGGCTCCTCGGCGCCGATTCCATCGGGACGCTGGCCGCGGGCAAGGTGGCAGACCTCGTTGTCCTCGACGCTGATCCGCTCGCCGATATCCGCAATACCAGACAGGTGAGCCGGGTGATGGTGCGGGGCCTGTTGTACGACGCGGATTCCATCCGGAAAACCTGGTAGGGCATGGCGCTGCCTCGCCTGCTGTTGGCGTGGCTCGTCGCCACGTTGTGGTTTGTTCTCTGGCACGAAGGCCGGCTCCGCCTGGGCGGGGGGCCGGTTGAACGCTCGCACCACGAGTCACGCCGCACCGAGTGGCTGGCCGCGGTACTCGAGGCTTTGCTTCTCACGTTGTTTGCCGCCCTCTGGTTCGCCAGCCTGGGACACGGTGGGTGGCCCCTTCTTTTTCTGCTCGTCGGTATTCTCGTTGAAGTTCCCCTGCGGCTGCGCCAGCATCGAAGTCCCATCCTGCCCTGGCGCGAGGTCGCCCTGGGAGTGATCCGGATCATCGTCGCGGGAGGGCTGCTGGCCTGGCGATTGGGATGAGTGCAGTGGAAGGAATTGCCCGGCTTCAGGCGTATTTCGCATCGGCGTCCACCCGACAGGGGATCCTCGCGCGACGCCTGCTTGGGAAACCCTCGGCAGACGATTCACAGCTCGCGAAGGAGCTCGTTCGCCGACTGATTGGAGAGATCCGCGCCGACGGCAGCCTCGGCGGGGCCTTCGTTTCCACCGCGTGGGCGATCGTCGAGCTGCATGATCTGGGCGGTGACCTCGCGGCAGCGACGAGACTTTCGGAGTGGCTTCTGGCTCGACAGGATGCGCCGGGTCGATTCGGAGAAGGATGCACTCCGCCCCGTCACGCGGGCAGGACTTGCGAGCATTTCATGAGCGGGTTCTTCGCGGTAGCGCCGGCAACCGAACGGGTTTCACCGCTCACGTTGCCCACCGGTAAGGTGATCCGCTCCGAAGGTACCGCGCGGTTCGCGGCCAGCTGTCTCGCACTCCGCGCAGCCATCCTTGCAGGGCAAGGATCTCAAGCGGGGGTTCGCAGGCACATCGAGAGCCTGGCCGTGGCAGCGACGGGACCACTCCCGACCGATCACTATCCGATGGAGTTTGTGGTGGCGTCGCTTTCGACCCTGGCACACGTGAGACGGGAAGAGAGTGCCATCGGCGCCTACCGAGACCTTCTCCTCAAGCGGCAGAAAGAGGACGGCACCTGGTCCGGCCTCGATTCGTTCACGACTCTGGAAGCGCTGATGGCGGAGGGGAGCGAGAGGGCGCTCCAGGCGGTGCGGAAGGCGATCCCGTCTCTCCTCGCCAGCCAGCGACGTGATGGAACCTTCGGCGCGTTGGCGAGACAAGAACGAGCATTGATCGGACTGAAGGCCATGGTGATTAGTACCTAGTACCTAGTACCGAGTACCGAGTACCGAGTGCAGACAGACGGAGTACGAGAATACCGATTACCGAGTGAGCGCCTGAGGCCGCGGTCGATTACTAGGTACTAGGTACTCGGTACTCGG